>Ga0079104_1000042_pt1 | contig 185991 bp, 167 predicted proteins | sample MedtruBG_FD_76829 | JGI IMG/M metagenome (GOLD analysis project Ga0079104, IMG submission 76829) | Root nodule microbial communities of legume samples collected from California, USA - Medicago truncatula BG | ecosystem: Host-associated > Plants > Roots > Nodule | place: USA: California...
ACAGCGTCATTGCGAGCGGTACGGCCATCCAGATCAGAAGAACGACGACGGAGGGCGCCATCATAAGGCGTGCCAACGTCCTGGTGTTCTGCGTTGCCATCTTAAAAAACCTCCCCGGAGCTTTGGCTCTCATTGCCGTCGTGGCGTCCTCATGGAACGTCAGCGCGGAAGCATGATCTTGTTTTTATAGGGTAGCTTGTGGATACGACGAGAGGCGCGGCTTCCGGTCGTTCTGGTTTCCGTCTGAGGCGGGCTGCCCGGCAAAGGAGCCGGACAACCCTTATCCTTGGGAGGAAATCCCTTACTTGATGTAGCCGGCGCGAGTCATGTTGCGGGTAGCCGTTGCCTGAGCAGCGGCAAGCGCGTCGTCGACCGTGGACTGGCCGGCGATGACAGCCGAGAAGAGCTGGCCGACAGTGGTGCCGAGAGCCTGGAATTCAGGGATCGCGACGAACTGGCCACCGGTGTAAGGCACCGGCTTGACGGTCGGCTTGGTGATGTCGGCAGCGTCCATAGCAGCAAGCGTCGGAGCGGCGAAGGCTGCTTCCTTCTGGTAGTCCGCGTTCTTATAGAGGGAAGTGCGCGTGCCCGGAGGAACGTTTGCCCAGCCTTCCTTGGAAGCGACGAGAGCGGTGTATTCCTTGCTCGTTGCCCAGGAGATGAACTTCTGCGCGGCTTCAGCCTTCTGCGAGGATGCCGGAACGGCGAGGTTCCACGACCACAGCCAGTTGCCGTGGTTCTTCACGCCTTCCTTGGACGGGAAGATCGCGTAACCGACCTTGTCGGCAACCTTACTATCCTTCGGGTTCGATACGAAGGATGCGGCGACGGTCGCGTCGATCCACATGCCGCACTTGCCCTGCTGGAACAGCGTCAGGTTTTCGTTGAAACCGTTCGAAGAAGCACCGGCCGGGCCGGCTTCCTTCATCAGGTCGGCATAGAACTGCAGCGATGCCTTCCATTCCGGCTGATCGAATTGCGGCTTCCAGTTTTCGTCGAACCAGCGGCCGCCGAAGGAGTTGTTGAGCGCAGACACGAAGGCCATGTTTTCGCCCCAGCCGGCCTTGCCGCGAAGGCACATGCCCGAGACGTCATTGCCGCGATCGGTGATCTTCTTCGCCGCATCAGCGATGAATTCCCAGGTCGGGCTTTCCGGCATTTTCAGGCCGGCTTTTTCGAACAGGTCCTTGCGGTACATGATCATCGCGGATTCACCGTAGAACGGAGCCGCGTAGAGCTTGCTGTCGACAGACAGACCGCCGCGGATCGCCGGCAGAAGGTCGTCCATGTCGTACTTGTCGCCGAGACCGTCGAGCGGCAGGAGCCACTTCTGCTTGGCCCAGATCGGAACTTCGTAATTGCCGATGGTGACGATGTCATACTGACCGCCGTTTGCGGCGATGTCGGTGGTGACGCGCTCGCGAAGAACGTTTTCTTCCAGCGTGACCCAGTTTACCTGGATGTCCGGGTTCGCCTTCGTGAACTCGGACGTGAGGCCCTGCATGCGGACCATGTCGCCGTTGTTGACGGTGGCGATTGTGAGGGTTTCAGCCGATGCGGCGGTGGCAACAAAAGCCATGGCCGAGCAGGCGCCCAGCAAAAAGGTCTTCAATGTCATATCTTCCTCCCGAGAAGATGATTGCGAGCATTCGCTTTGCTCGTGGGCAATTACTTATCAGGAGTTGACGGAAGTCAACACGGATTCGTCGCTGCACTGCGATTAAACCGTTTTAAGATATTGTATTTAAATGCAAAATTTTTTGCTCACAGGCGGAGCAACTGCTCAGCAGAAGCTTCGTCGGTAATGATACCGTTGATCAGCTTGCCGCGAAGCGCTGCCGCGATGGCCTTGATTTTGCGCTGTCCTTTCGCGATTCCAATCACCGCGCTCGTGTAGCGGGACGGGATCGGGACACTGGCGACACGCTCATTGACGGCATTCTCCAAAAGTCGCCCCTGCTGGTCGTAGACCCAGCCACAGATTTCGCCCGCCGCGCCGCTTTCGACGAGGCTCTGCATTTCTTCGCGACCCAGAAAGCCATCGACACAGAGCGGGCCTTCGACGCCCAGTTCGCCGATGCCGACGAAGGTGGCGGCTGCCTCCGCGCCAAGCGCCAGAGTTGAGCGGACAAGCGCCTGATCGTGCAAAGTCTCGCGCTCTTCCGCCGAGGAACAGAGAACGGGAAGCGGCATGGGAAAATGGCGGGCCTTGATGGCATCCGCCATCGAGAAGATGACGTTGTAGAAGGCGGCCGATCCATCCGGACCGATATTACCGGTGAGCGAGACGATGCGATGCTGCGGGCATTCCATCGGCGGCAACTGATCGACCGCGGCCTTCAAGGTACGGCCTGTGCCGACCGCGAGCACGATCGGCTCCGGCCGTCTGAGCCATCGCTCGATCTCGGCGGCCGCAGCCTCGGCAATGCCGGTGGTCGATGATGATCCGGACGGGTCGCTCGGCACGACTTCCGCATGGCGCAGACCGTATTTTTCCTTCAGTCGTTCGGCCAGTTCCAGGCAGGCGGCGATCGGATGGTCGAGCCTGACCTTGATCAGGCGCTCGGCAACCGCGAGCGAGACGAGACGCTGCGCCGATTGCCGGGAAATGCCCATGGCGGCCGCTATTTCGTCCTGGGTTCGACCGGCGACGTAATAGAGCCAGCCAGCCCTCGCCGCATCATCCAGCCGTCCCTGGGTGTCAGACCGTTTTGCCATGGCAGAAATCTCCTCCTCCAATTTGCTGCCATTTTTTTCGACCGTCTGTCAAACAGTTGGCAAACATCAGGCAGCTGCATCCACGAAAAGCCGTGCGGGAGATTGTCAGCTCTCCGCTGCGGTTGCCGGTTCCGATGCGGCGAGCCGGAGCAGTTCCTTTGCCGCCGTCTCGTCGGTGATCAGCGTGTTGCAGCCGATGCGCCGGATCGTGGCGCGGATGGCGACGGCGCGGTGAGAACCGCCGGAGGAGAGGACGATATGTTTTGCCTTCTTCAACGTGTCGAGATCGACCGACATGACGCGCTCGTTGAGGGCGTGATCGACCGAGTGGCCGTCTTCATCGAGGAAGTTGAACATCGTATCGCAGACGCAGCCGGCGGCGATGAGACGGTCCAGCTCCTTCTTCGAAATGAAGCCTTCCGAGAGCGAGGTGGAGTGCGGGCCAATATCGCCGCAACTGACGACGGCGAGATCGAGATTCTCGGCAAGGTTGTAGATGGTGTCGAGACCGCATTTGTCGATCAGGGCGCGCTTGGTGGCGACCGTATCGACGAGAAGAGGGGCGAGGAACATGTAGCATTCGGCGCCCAACTGTCCGGCAAAGCGCCAGGTGAAATCGATCGGGTTCGTCTGGTGGACGGCGACGATGCCACCGAGCAGCGAGACGACCTTGACGTTGTTGTGGCGCGCGGGGCGGAAGCTGGAGAGCGAGGCCGTCATGGTACGGCCCCAGCCGACGCCGATGGTCATGTCATCCTGGATGACATCGGAGAGGAATTGTCCGAGCGCGAGGCCAACTGCACCTGCCAGCGCATCCGCGCTGCTGTTGCGCGGTGTCGGAACGACAACCGCTTCATCGAGCCCATAGGCCTTTTCCAGCTGGATTGCGAGTTCGACGCAGCTTTCGACGCCTTCCGAAATCCAGATCTGCACCTCGGAGCGCTTCATGGCCTCGTCGAGCATGCGGATGACGGTCGAGCGGCTGACGCCCAGTCGCTCTGCCACATCCTTCTGGGTGAGGCCCTGATTGTAATAAAGCCATGCAGCGCGAAGCCTCTGGGAGGTCGCATCGGAATAGGTCGTATGGCTCTCGCGTCTCAATCTTGCCAAGGGCGCTCAATCCTCCCGAAAAGCGGAATATTCAATTCCTGCGCGTCCGGTCATGATATCGTCTTCATTGGAACATATGTCAATTGAGAAGGACAAATGTCTTGACTTCTTTACCTTCCGCGGATGTTATCTAGATAACATGCCAGAGGAGCAAAATCGGTGCCTCCAGCACCGACAGCCATCAGTGAGGACCATTCGGATGACGTCAAAACTAGAGCAACTTCGTTCCATGACCACCGTCGTCGCCGACACCGGCGATATCGAAGCCGTTGCCCGCCTCAAGCCGGTCGATTGCACCACCAACCCTTCGATCGTTCTGAAGGCGATCGGCACGTCGATCTTTGCCGACAAGGTGAAGGAAGGCGTTGCCTGGGGCCGCAAACAGGGCGGCAATAATGAAGCGATTGCGGTTGCCGTAGCCGATCGTCTGGCGATCGATGTCGGTGCAGCACTTGCCGGCATCGTTCCAGGTCGCGTCTCGACTGAAGTCGACGCCGACCTTTCGTTTGACACGGAAGCTTCGATCAAGAAGGCGCATGACATCATTGCCGCCTACAAGGCACGCGGTATCGAGCGCGAGCGGATCCTGATCAAGCTTGCCTCCACCTGGGAAGGCATCAAGGCCGCCGAAGTGCTGCAGGCCGAAGGTATCGACTGCAACCTGACGCTGTTGTTCTCCCATGCACAGGCCGTTGCCTGCGCAGATGCCAAGGCATTCCTGATCTCGCCCTTCGTCGGCCGTATCCTCGACTGGTACAAGAAGTCGACCGGCCAGGACTACACGGCGGAAACTGATCCGGGCGTCGTTTCGGTTCGCTCGATCTATAATTACTACAAGGCAAACGGCATCTCCACGATCGTCATGGGCGCCTCCTTCCGCAACACGGGCGAGATCGAAGCGCTGGCCGGTTGCGACCGCCTGACGATTGCGCCGAACCTGCTCGACGAGCTGGACAAGGCCGAGGGTACGCTGGAGCGCAAGCTCTCGCCGGAGAAGTTCGAAACCGTCGCGCCGATCAAGATGGACGAGAAGACCTTCCGCTGGATGCTGAACGAAGACCAGATGGCGACCGAAAAGCTTTCGGACGGTATCCGCCTGTTCAACAAGGACCTGATTGCGCTGCGCAACCTTGTCAGCAAGGAACTGCAGCTCGCTGCCGCCTGATCAAAGAACCACCGCCAGAATATAAAAAAGGCTCGCCGCGAGGCGGGCCTTTTTCATGGGCGAGTAGTCTTCCGGTTGTGAAAGCGGCGGCGCCCCCGGACACTGTAAAGTTGAATGCGATCAATTGCTTAATTAACTTAAACTTTATTAAAGGTGGATAGTCTTGCCGCAAAATTAGCCAAGCGGAGATATCCATGGTCGGTTTGCCTTTCGGCCACATGCAGTCCAACGCAGCCCTTGTCGAGGCGCTCAATCGCTCGCAGGCGATCATCGAGTTCGACCTCAAAGGCATCATTCTGACCGCCAACGAGAATTTCTGCCGGACGGTCGGATACTCGCTGTCCGAGATCGTCGGCAAGCACCATCGCATCTTCGTCGATCCGGCCGATGCGGCTTCGAAGGACTATGCGGATTTCTGGGCGGGACTGGCCAAGGGCAAGTTCGACCAGGGCAAATACAAGCGTTTCGGCAAGGGCGGGCGCGAGGTCTGGATCGAGGCTTCTTACAATCCGCTGTTCAAGGGCAACAAACCCTACAAGGTGGTGAAGATCGCCACGGACATCACGGCGTCACGCAAGGATGCGCTGGAAAACCGCGGCAAGCTGGAAGCGCTGTCTCGGGCGCAGGCGGTGATCGAGTTCACGCCGGAAGGCGAGATCATCACCGCGAACGAGAATTTCCTCAACGCGCTGGGCTATCAGCTGGGCGAGATCGTCGGGCGGAATCATTCGATGTTCTGCGAGCCGGATTATGCGCGCTCCGCTGAATACAAGCAATTCTGGCAGGAGCTTCGCGCAGGCCAGTTCTCCACCGGGCAGTTTACCCGGGTCAATAGACAGGGCGAGCCGATCTATATCCAGGCTTCCTACAATCCGATCATCGACGACAGCGGCCGCGTGCTCAAGGTGGTGAAATTTGCGACGGATGTTTCCGAGCGCATGACTGTGGTGAAGGAACTGGGCGCCGGACTAGGCCGTCTTGCGGACTGCAATATCCGCCAGACGATCGACGTACCGTTCAGCTCCGAATTCGAGCCGCTACGGCGGGACTTCAACGCTTCCATCGGCGCGTTCCAGGAGACGCTGATGGGTGTGCTGAGACAGACCGGCATGCTGAACGGCTCAAGCCAGGAGATGCATGAGGCTGCCGACCAGATGTCTGCCCGCACCAAGGAGCAGGCTGCATCGCTGGAGGAGGCCTCCGCGGCCTTGGAACAGGTGACCTCGACCATTCGCGCATCGTCTGCCAATACCGTCGAGACGCGCAAGCTGGTGAAGAATGCATTGGAGGCTGCAACGGCTTCGTCCACCGTCGTCAAGGAAACCATCACGGCGATGAAGCGGATCGAGGATGCGTCGGGCGAGATCACCAAGATTATCGGCGTGATTGACGAGATCGCATTCCAGACCAATCTCCTGGCGCTCAATGCCGGCGTGGAGGCTGCGCGGGCGGGTGAGGCGGGCAAGGGGTTTGCCGTCGTCGCGCAAGAAGTGCGCGAGCTTGCCCAGCGCTCTGCAACCGCCGCCAAGGAAATCAAGACGCTGATCGATAAGTCGGGCCGCGAAGTGACGGAAGGCGTGCGACTGGTGGACGAGACCGGCTCGGCGCTGCACGAAATCGAGACGTTTGTCGCGTCGATCGACAGCAATGTTCAGTCATTGGCGACGGCGGCGCAGGAACAGGCAACCGGCCTTTCGGAAATCAACAGCACGGTTTCGCAGCTCGACCGGATGACCCAGCAGAATGCGGTCATGGTGGAAAAGACAACGACGATCAGCCGGTCACTGGCGGCGGGTGCCGCCCAGCTGGTGGAACTGGTCAATCATTTCAAGCTGAACCGCCGCCAGCGTATCCGTGAACCGGACGCGGTGACCGGGCAGGCCGGTTCGAAGCAGGCGGCCTGACGGGGCAACTGCAACACTGAAATATTTCGAAACAAATCTGCAATCAGCGAGATGATGTTCGCCGGTAAATTCGGTCCCACAACAGGAATGGAGATACAGATGACGGATGCCTTTTACGCCTATTCGGGTTTGCTCAATGCTTCGGCCATGGTGTTGCTGCTGGCGATCATCGTGGCTTTCTATGTCAGCCTGACATTGGAGGCTTTCAAGAATGCCACGGAGACCCGTGTCGAAGCGACGGCGCTTCGGCGGGGTGGGGCCGGTATGGATTACCGGCCCGGCGTTTAAGCCTTTCAGGCTGCCTGGGCGACGGGAGCGGGGCTTCCCGGCTTTCTCAACAGCATGACGCCGACGGCTGCGAGCATGCACATGACGCCCGCGATCTGCAGGGCCGGCATGTAGGTTTCGAAGTCGCTGCGGATGTAGCCTGCGCCAAAGGCGGCGGTTGCGGCGCCCAGCTGATGGCCCGTGAAGACCCAGCCGAAAACCAGCCCAGCCTTTTCCCGGCCGAACTTTTCTGCGGCGAGCTTGACTGTCGGCGGTACCGTCGCGATCCAGTCGAGGCCGTAGAATACGGCGAAAGCCGAGAGTTCGTAGAAGGAGAAGCCCGAGAAGGACAGGTAGATCAGCGACAGGCCGCGCAGACCGTAATACCAGAAGAGCAGGACGCGGTTGTCGTAACGGTCGGAGAGCCAGCCGGAGGCGACGGTGCCGAAGAAATCGAAGATGCCGAGCACGGCAAGGGTACCTGCAGCTGCGACCGAGGTCATGCCGAAATCGCCGCAGATGGAAATCCAGTGGGTCTGGATCAGGCCATTGGTAGAGAGGCCGCAGACGAAGAAGGAGCCGAAGAGGATCCAGAAGGTCGGGCTTGTCGATACGGACTTCAGGGTAACGAGCGGCGATATCAGCGTGGCGAGTAGCTTGTGGTCCTGCTTCGGTGGCTTCGAGACGACGGTTTCGCCATAGGCGGGCAGGCCGAGATCGGCGGGGTGATCGCGCATCAGCAAGAGGACGAGCAGCATGGCGGCGGTGATTGCCGCGGCTGTCAGGACCAGCGCCGTGCGCCAGCCATAAGTTTCACTGAGCGCTGCGAGCAGCGGCAAAAACAGAAGCTGCCCGGTGGCATTGCTGGCGCTCAGCATGCCGACGACAAGGCCGCGGCGGTGCGAAAACCAGCGGGAGGCAACTGTGGCGCCCAGTACCATGGCGGTCATGCCGGTGCCGACGCCGATGACGATGCCCCAGAGCGCCACGAGCTGCCAGATTTCAGTCATGAACAGCGAAACGATAATGCCGAACAGGATCAGACCCAGTGCCGTCGCGACGACCTGGCGGATGCCGAAGTGGTTCATGAAGGCAGCGGCAAAGGGGCCAAGCAGGCCGAAAAGGACGAGGCGGATGGCCATGGCGAAGGAAATGTCGGCGACATCCCAGCCGAATTCCTGGTGCAGCGGCTGGATCATCACGCCAGCCGAGCCCATGGCGCCGGCGGTTGCCAGCATGGTGAGGAAGGTGGTCGCCGCCACGACCCATCCGTAATGGAGTTTTCTCGCCGCCATCCAGCCGGCAATGCCTGTCGATATCATCCGTCGTTCCCTTCATTCGCCGCTGACCTGCGGCTGTATGCTGAGGGCATCTACCCGTATTTGCGGGTAGATGCCCGTATCTGGTTCTAAAAAATCAGAGTTCGGCGAGCAGATTCTGCAGTTGCTTTGCCTTTTCGCGCCCGAGCCGGGCTTCTATGCCATCCTGCACGCTATCCCAGAGAGGTGCGCCTTTTTCCAGTATCTCCCGGCCTTTCGGCGCGATGGTCAGCATCGCCTCGCGCTGATCCTCGCCGTGGCCGATGGCGATCAGTTCCATTCGCTCCAGCACCTTGGCGTTGCGGCCGACGGTCGAACGATCGAGCTCCACCTTGTGTGCAAGATCGGTCAGCGATACCGGCTCCATCCTGCGGATGTTTCTGAGCAGGCTGAACTGGCCGATATTGACGCCGAGCGGAGCCAGCGCCTCGTCATAATAGGACGAGACCTTGCGGGTCGCCTTGCGCAACAGGATGCAGTGGCATGTATCGTTGGACATCTTGATGCGTGTATATACCCGGATCGTCTCTCGCGCAAGCGGGTATATGCCCGCGACCTGATCAGGCCGCGGCGCGTGAGGCGAGCATTGTGCGAATGAAAGTGACGATGAAGGTTATCGTCATGAGCAGCACGATGGTGGGAGCGGGGGCGCTATCGAGGAAGAAGCTCAGATAGATGCCTCCAAGCGAGCAGCCTAGTGCGACCGCAACCGCTGTCAGCAGCATGGCGGTGAAGCGACGGGTCAGCAGGAAGGCGATGGCGCCGGGGGCGATCAGAAGCGCCACCGAAAGGATGATGCCGATCGCCTTCAAGGCTCCGACGACCGTCAGCGACAAGACGGCAAGCAGGCCGTAATGTAGCAGGCGGGTCGGCAGGCCGATTGCCTTGGCGTGCTGTTCGTCAAAGGCGTGTACCAAAAGGTCCTTGCGGAAAATGACGAGGAAGATGGTGGCGGCGATGGCGATCACCGTCGTTTCGATCAGGTCCTGCGGCAGAATGCCGAGCATGTCACCGAAGAGGATGTGGTCGAGATGCACATCGGCCTGGACATTGACGTAAAGCACCAGTCCCAAGCCGAACATGCCGGAGAAGACGATGCCGAGGACCGTGTCTTCCTTGATGCGGCTGTTCTCCTTGAGGAAACCTGTAGCCAGCGCGCAGACCATGCCGGCGATGAAGGCTCCGATCGAGAAGGGGATCGCCAGCATATAGGCGATGACGACGCCCGGCAGGACCGCGTGGGAAACCGCGTCGCCCATCAGCGACCAGCCCTTGAGGATGAGGAAGCAGGAGAGGATCGCCATGGGCAGCGCGATCATCAGCGTCACGGCAAAGGCGGTGCGCATGAAATCGATCTGGAAGGGGAAGAGGAGGAGGTCGATCGTGTCGCTCATTTTGCACTCCCCGGGGCGGCTTCCTCCAGCGATGCCTTCACGCGGCGGCGGGCGGCGAGCATGCCGTGCTTGGGCGCGAAAACGAAGGCGATGAGGAAGATGACCGTCTGCAGCACGACGATAATGCCGCCGGTTGCGCCATCCAGGAAATAGGAGAGATAGGCGCCGAAGAAGCTGGTGGCGGCACCGATGCCGAGCGCCATAAGGATGACACGCTGGAACCTGTCGGTGAGCAGATAGGCGGTCGCGCCAGGCGTGACGACCATGGCGATGACGAGGAAGGCGCCGACGGTCTGCATGGCCGCAACGGTGGATGCGGCGAGAAGAGCGAAGAACATCACCTTCAGCGCATCTGGCTTGAGGCCGATCGTGCGGGCGTGATTTTCATCGAAGAAGGCGACCATCAGGTCCTTCCACTTCAAGGTCAGGACGATGAGGCTGACGGTACCGATGATGACGAGCTGCAGCGTATCGCCGGGGCTGATGGCGAGCACATTGCCCATGACGATGGTCTGGATATCGACCGAGGTTGGCGACAGCGACACCATGAACAGGCCTAGCCCGAAGAAGGAGGTGAAGATCAGGCCGATGATGGCGTCTTCCTTGAGGCGTGTGCGCTGGTTGAGGAACAGCATGGCAAGCGCTGCGAGGCCGCCGGACATGAAGGCGCCGATCGAGAAGGGCAGGCCGAGCATATAGGCACCTGCGACACCCGGAACGATCGAGTGCGAGAGCGCATCGCCGATCAGCGACCAGCCTTTCAGCATCAGATAGGCGGACAGAAATCCGCAGACGCCACCGACCAAGGCGGAGACCCAGATAGCGTTCAGCATGTAGCCATAGGTGAAGGGTTCAAGAAGCGTCTGGAGCATCAACGCTGTCCTTTTTCTTTTTCCTCGCTTTGGTCTTCTCCGTGCCTTTGCCGTAGGTAACGAATGGGCGCTCGTCGTCGGTGATGACCTTCACTCGCCGCGGATCGGCATCGTCATGCAGGTCGGAACCGCCGAGGATGAAATGGCGCAGCACGCCGCCAAAGGCCTTTTCCAGATTGGCCTCGTTGAACGTGTCTGCCGTCTTGCCATAGGCGATGACCGTGCCTTTGACGAAAACGGTGCGGTCGCAGAAATCCGGCACGCTGCCGAGATTGTGGGTGGAGACCAGCATGACGCGACCTTCGTCACGCAGTGCTTTCAAAAGCGCGATAATCTGCTCTTCGGTTGTGACATCAACGCCGGTAAAGGGTTCATCGAGCAGGATGACCTGGCCTTCCTGGGCCAGCGCACGGGCAAGGAAAACACGCTTGCGCTGACCGCCGGAAAGCTCGCCGATCTGGCGTTTGCGGTATTCCAGCATGTTCACCCGCTTCAGCGCCTCGGTGACCATGTCGTGATCGCGGCGCGACGGGATGCGCAGGAAATTCATGTGGCCGTAGCGGCCCATCATCACCACGTCCTCGACCAGAACCGGGAAATTCCAGTCGACCTCTTCGGATTGCGGCACATAGGCGACGAGGTTCTTTTTGAGCGCCTCGCGGGCGGGCATTCCGAGGATTTCGACAGAACCTTCGGTTAGCCTGACAAAGCCCATGATGGCCTTGAAAAGTGTCGACTTGCCAGCGCCATTGACGCCGACAAGTGCGGTAATCGTGCCTTTCGGCACCTCGAAACTGGCGTGTTTCAGCGCCGTATGGCCGTTGCGATAGGCAACGCTGACATTGTCGAGTGTTAGGCCGGTCGTCACCGGCTTGGTCTTGCCCATCCTCATTGTGCGAGACCTTTTGCAATGGTTTCAGAGGTGATGCGCAGGAGATCGAGATAGGTCGGCACCGGGCCGTCGGTTTCGCTGAGCGAGTCTACGTAGAGAACTCCGCCATAGGTAGCGCCGGTTTCGGAGGCGACCTGTTTGGCCGGCTTGTCGGAGACGGTGCTTTCGGAAAAGATCACCTTCACGTCATGCTCGCGCATGGCATCGATGACGGCGCGCACCTGCTGCGGCGTGCCCTGGCTGTCGGCATTGACCGGCCAGAGATAAAGCTCCTTCAGGCCGAAATCGCGGGCGAGATAGGAAAACGCCCCTTCGCTGGTTACGAGCCAACGGTGATTTTCCGGCAGTTTGGCCAATTCATCGCGGATCGGCTGTGCCTGTGCGCGGATCTTGTCGCTATAGGCCTTGGCGTTTGCGGCATAGGTTTCTGCATTGGACGGGTCGATCTCGGTCAGGCCCTTGCGGATATTCTCGACATAGATGACGGCGTTGTCCGGCGACATCCAGGAATGCGGGTTGGGCTTGCCCTGATAGGCGCCGCCGGCAATCGCCATGGGAGTGACACCATCGGAAACGGTGACGTTTTTCACATCTCCGAGGTTTTTGAGGAAGCGTTCGAACCACAGTTCGAGGTTGAGGCCGTTGCGCAGAACGAGATCGGCGTCGCGGGCACGCAAGAGGTCGCGTGGTGTCGGCTGGTAATTGTGGATCTCGGCGCCGGGCTTGGTGATGCTTTCGACATCGGCCGCATCGCCTGCGACATTCTTCGCCATGTCGGCGATGATGGTGAAAGTGGTGACGACCTTGGGCTTTTCCCCAGCGGCAGCGGAAAAGGGCAAGGAGATCAGACCGGCGAGGAGCCCGGTGCCGAGGCATGCAATTCTCAAAAACGACATATACGATCCGTTATTGCTGTTGCAAATCATTCGCAATTTAATCTAACGGCAAAAATCCACCTGTCAACGCTATTGCAAATCATTCGCAACAAGATCGAGAAATCCCGTTTTGGAACGGCGGCCTGACAAATCCGCTTAAAGTTTCTTCAATAAGATTGGGCGAATATGCCCCCATTGTTCCATGACTTGTATTGCGTGACTGGAGTTGTCCATGCCGGGTGTCGGTAAATGAAGATCCGGCTGTCGAAGAAATTCATCTTCCTCCTCAGCGGTGCGTTGGTTCTTTGTGGCGCGAGCGGCTCGGCAGCGGTGCTGATCGGAACCGACAAGATCCTCGGCCCATCCTATAAAGACATAAACGGCCTGACCTGTACGACGTTGCAGACGCAGAAGATGCGCCGCGACGGTAGTATATGGGTGCGTAAATATGTGACCAGCGACCAGGCCGGTGACGGAATTTCGCGGCTGAAGACGGCCTTGCGCGTGGCACGGGCGGTGCAGGAAAAGGAAAAGGCCGGTCTCGTGCAGGTCGCGATGATAGACAGCGCCGGCCCCAAGGATACCGCGGACATGCGCGGCCGCGCGATTGCTGCGCAGGTCGTCTACATTCCAAACCCTGCCAAGATCCCTGCAGGTGGGCAGACCGAGAATTACTCCGCCTATTATCTCGATGGCGCACCGAGCGCCAGCGGCCATTTCTACGGCATGCGGGTCGATCTTCCACTGGAGGATATCGAGCATCTGGAAACACATCTGACCGACAAGGCGGACTGTATCGACCCGTCCCTGCCAGAAGGCAGTGAGGCGGCCAAGGCAGAACCAAAGGCTTCCGGACACGGTGCACCTGCCGGTGGCAGTGAGAAACCTTCCGGCCACGGTGGCGCGCCGGCGACGGAAGGTGCCAGTGCCGAGGCTGAAGCCAAGGGCGAAGAGATTGCCGCGGTTGAAAGCGGCGGCTTTCTGAGTTCGATTACCGGCATGGTTTTCGGCGCGAAGGAAGAGGTGACTGGCGGCCATGAGGCCGGTCAGGGGAACGAGAAGGCTGTTTCTGTGGCCAATGCGCCTACCGGCGAAAGCCACGGTGCTCAGGCAGCCAAGTCCGACACTGCCGCTGCCGAAAAGCCTGCCGAAGAAAAGAGCTTTTTCGATCAGGCAAAGAGCAAGATCCTTGGCGGTTCTGCGGACGAACCAACTGCTTCTGAACAGAAGGAAGCCAAAGTCGATGCAGTGAAAGAGGCCAAGCAGGCTTCGGAACCCGCGCGCGAGCCGAAAACAACTGCCGAGGGTGGCAAGGGCTGGTCGAAGTCGGATGCGGGTGATGAGGTTCACTCCGGAACTGCAACCGGCGGGGAAGGTCAGCCGAGAGCCACCACGGAGGCGGCGCAAGCAGAAGCTCATGCGGGAGGGCCACGGTCTACAGCTTCCGGTGCAAGCGCTGCTGACACAGCCGGTGCAGCATGGCTGGAAAAGTTCCGGGCGCAGCAGGCAGCGCCCGCGGCAGGTGATGCTCCGCCAGCGGATTGAATATCAGCTCAGCGAAGAGTGAATATAAAAAAAGGCGGCCTTTATAGCCGCCCTTTTTGTCATTTCAGACCTGTCTGCCTGATCCTCAGTCAGCCTTAGCCTTGCGGGCCGGGAAGAGGATGACGTCGCGGATCGACGGGGCGTTGGTCAAGAGCATCACGAGGCGGTCGACGCCGATGCCGAGGCCACCGGCCGGCGGCATGCCCTGGTCGATCGCGTCAAGGAACTCGTCGTCGAGCTGCTTGTCCTTCTCGCCGCGGGCGTGCGCCTGTTCTAGCTGCTCGACCATGCGCTTGCGCTGTTCTTCCGGATCGTTGAGTTCGGAGAACGCGTTGCCGACTTCCCAGGCGTTGCAATAGGTTTCGAAACGCTCGACGAGGCGCGGCTCGCCCGGAACTTCCTTGGCGAAGGGCGAAATGTCCTTCGGGAAGTGGGTGACGTGGCTCGGCTGGATCAGCGTGCCTTCGACCTTCTCTTCGAAGATGAAGGCAAGGCATTCGCCCCAGGTCCAGTCCTTCTCGACCTCGAAACCGGCAGCCTTGGCAGCAACGCGGGCTTCTTCGTCGGTCTTGATCGCCAGGAAGTCGATGCCGGTCGCTTCCTTGACGGCGTCTGGCATAGGCACGCGCTTGAACGGACCCTTGAAGGAGATCTGCTTGTCGCCGAAGGTGACCTCAGGCGTACCATGGATCGAGACGGCCAGCGTTTCGAACAGCCGCTCGACGAGGTCCATTACGTCCTCGTAATCGGCGTAGGCCCAGTAGCATTCCATCATCGTGAATTCAGGATTGTGCCGGGTGGAAACGCCTTCGTTGCGGAAGTTGCGGTTGATCTCGAACACCTTGTCGGACAGGCCGGAGACCAGCGTGCGCTTCAGGAACAGTTCCGGCGCGATGCGCAGGTACATGTCCATCTTCAGCGTGTTGTGGAAGGTCTTGAACGGATCGGCGGTGGCGCCGCCATAAACCGTCTGCAGCATCGGGGTTTCGACTTCCAGGAAGCCGTCGTTTTCCATGAAGTGGCGGATGCCGGAAACGATCTTCGAGCGCTGCTGGAAGCGCAGTTTCGACTCTTCGTTGCTCATGATGTCGAGGTGGCGCTTGCGATAGCGGATTTCGACGTCGGCAATGCCGTTCCACTTTTCCGGCATCGGCAGGAGCGCCTTTGTCAGCATGATGATTTCCTGCGCATTGATCGACAACTCGCCGCGCTTGGTGCGGCGCACCGTGCCGGTGACGCCGATAATGTCGCCGAGATCGATCAGCGGCAGCATGTTGCGCGCTTCTTCCGGAGTGACATCCTTGTGGGAGAAGATCTGGATCTTGCCGGAGGCATCATGGATATCCATGAACATGCCGGAATTGCGGGAGGAATAGACGCGGCCGGCAACGGTGACGACGTCCTGGGTTTCCGTATCCGGCTCCAGCGCCTCGTATTTCGCAGCCAGTTCCGCATTGGTCATGGTGCGGTGGAAATGCGCCGGATAGACGTCGCCGACGGTTTCGCGCAGCTTGGCAAGCTTTTGCGCGCGCACTTCGGTGACGTCGGAGGAGAGGGCGGTTTCGGTCTTTGTGGTGTCGGTCATCGTGTTCGCCTTTTTCGGCTCGTTGTTCTGTTGTGCCGGCGCGGCTGGCTCGGCCTAACCCTCCCCTTGTGGGGAGGGGGCGCGTCGCGAATTCCTTACTTCCCGTCGCCCACCATCGATGCCACGACGGTTGCGGCGATCTTCAGGCGCTGGCGCACGACCGAGCGGCCGAGTATGGCCATCGAGTCGAACAGCGGCAGCGAGCGCGACGAGCCGGACATGGCGATGAAGAGCGGCGGGGTGACGACGCGGAGTTTCTTTTCCAGCTTGTCGGCCACGGCGCGCAGTTCGGCGTCGATCGCCTCGACGTTCCACTCGACCATCTTTTCGATATCGGCCTGGACCGTGTTGATGATCGCAAGCGTATCTTCCGGCGAAGTCTTCAGGCCCGCGAAGGATGCCGGCGTCAGGCCGACATCGGCGGCGAGCAGGAAGCCTGCAAGGTTCGGCAGGTCGCCGAGCTTGGTGATGCGGCTCTGCGAATGCAGAAGGCCCTGGTTCAGGCGGTCGTTTTCCATTGCCCATTCGAGCGTGCGGGCAACGAATTCCTGCGGTGTCAGCTTTTCGCGCAGCCAGCGGCCGTTCAGCCATTCGAGCTTCTGCAGGTCGAAGATGGCACCGGCCTTGGAGAGTGCGTCCGGCTCGAACTTTGCCGTCAGCTCTTCCATGGTCAGCAGCTCTTCGCCTTCGGCGATCTGCACGAAGAACAGGCCGAGGAAGTTCATCAGCGCTTCAGGCAGGTAACCGAGTGCGGAATAGTAGCTGATCGAGGTCGGGTTCTTGCGCTTCGACAGCTTGGACTTGTCGGCATTCCTCATAAGGGAGAGATGCATCCAGACCGGAGCTTCCCAGCCGAAATAACGGTAGAGCAGGATGTGCTTCGGCACCGATGCCAGCCATTCCTCGCCACGGGCGACGTGGGTGATCTTCATCAGGTGGTCGTCGATGACGTTTGCCATGTGATAGGTCGGCATGCCGTCGCCCTTGATGAGGACCTGCATGTCAACAGAATCCCACGGGATCGACACATCGCCGTAAACGGCATCGTTGAAGTCGCAGGAACCCTCGGTCGGGATTTTCATGCGCACGACGGAGCTTTCGCCGGCTTCCATCTTGGAAGTGACTTCTTCCGCCGTCAGATGCAGGCAGAGACCGTCGTATTTCGGCGGCTTGCCGGCGGCGCGCTGGCCTTCGCGCATCTGCTCGAGCCGTTCGGGCGTGCAGAAGCAGCGGAAGGCGTGGCCCTTGTCGAGCAGGTCCTGCGCGTAAGGCTGGTACATGTCCTTGCGCTCGGACTGGCGATAGGGACCGTACGGGCCGCCGACATCCGGGCCTTCCGACCATTTCAGACCCGTCCATTTCAGCGCATCCAGAACCCGCTCTTCGAATTCGAGCGTCGAACGGGTGGCATCGGTATCCTCGATGCGCAGGATGAACTCGCCGCCGTTCTTCTTTGCAAAGAGGTAGTTGAAAAGGGCGATATAGGCGGTGCCGACATGCGGCTCGCCGGTGGGCGAGGGAGCGATGCGGACGCGTGGGGTCGGGTTGATCATTGTGCTGCTCTATTTCGCGGCGCAACCGAATGCGCCAAGCCTGTTCCGGGAATAGGGATTGGGGCAGGCTTAGGCCATATTCAGGCGAAAGCGTCAAGGTTTTTAGGCCCAACGGCCCTAGCAGGATCTTACCGGTGTCAGCCGACTGGCCAGATGTAGAGCAGGGCCGGAATGCTGACGAGGATGATGAGGAAGGACAGGGGCAGGCCGAGCCGCGGATAATCGGAGAATTTATAGCCGCCCGGACCGAAGACCAGCGTGTTGCACTGATGGCCGACGGGGGTGAGGAAATCGCAGCCGGCGCCGATCGCAACCGCCATCAGGAACGCTTCCGGCTTGAAACCGAGATTGGTGGCGAAGCTGGCTGCGATCGGGCCCATGACGAGCACGGTCGCAGCATTGTTGAGGAAGGGGGTAACGGCCATGGCGGTTACGAGGATGAGGCCAAGGGCACCCCAGGCCGGCAGGGTTGCCGCGACTTCGCCGAGCCAGCCGGCGATCAGGTCGCTGCCGCCTGTGGTGCGCAGGCTGTCGGAGACGGGGATGAGGGCTGCCAGCATGACAAGGATCGGGCCGTCTACCGACTTGTAGAAATCGGTGAGCGGTATGCAGCGGAAGACGACCATGCCGAGGGCAGCGGCGAAGAAGGCGACCGGGACAGGGGCCAGACCGACGGCGGTGGCGGCCATGGCGAGCGCAAGGATGATGAGCGGGATGAAGGCGCGGCGACGGGTGCCGAGCAATACCTCCCGCTGGGCCAGCGGCAGGAGGGAAAAATCCTGCATGATGGTCGGCATGGTCTTTCGCGAGCCCTGCAGCACGATCACATCACCGGCCGCGAGCGTCAGGCTGCCGAGGCGCTCTTTCAGGCGTTCCCCGTGGCGGCTGATCGCCAGAAGATTGACGCCGCGGGTATAGGAGAGCGCCAGTTCCTTGGCGGACAGGCCCTTCAGCGGCGATTCCTGGCTGATGATCGCCTCGACCGAGATGATGTCGCCCTGTGCCTGTTCGCCGGTCAGCGGCTTGCCGGACAATTGCAGCTTTGCCGAGGAAACGATGCGGTCGAGCGCTTTGGACGGGCCTTCGAGCAGGACGATGTCATTTTCCCGCAAGCTCAGGTCCGGGAATGGCGCCATGCGGGCAGTGCCGCGCAGCACGGCATTGGCAATCACTTCGCCATCGCCCAGTTTCAGCAGCTCGCCCAACCGCTTTTCAAGCACGGTCGATTGCGCCGTCACCATCACTTCCGATGTGTAGTTCTTGATCTCGACGGCTTCTTCGATCGAGTGGTTTTCCTTTGTGCGGCTCGGCACCAGCCAATGGAAGAACAGAAGAAAGGTGATGCCGACCACGCAGAGGATGACGCCCATCGGGGTGAAGTCAAACATGGTGAAGGACTGGCCGGTCAGTTCTTCGCGGATGCGTGAGACGACGATATTCGGCGAGGTGCCGATCTGGGTCATCAGCCCGCCGAGCAGCGCCGAAAAAGCCATCGGCATCAGGTATTTCGACGGCGAGGCACCGGATTTTTTGGCGAACTGGAAGGCGACCGGCATCATGATAGCCAGCGCGCCGATATTCTTGATGAAGGCGGAGAGAACCGCCACGACGATCATCAACAACGCGAGCTGGGTGTGCAGCGTGTCGAGATTGGGGAAGAACTTCTTGATAGCCAGATCGACGATACCGGATCGCGCGACACCTGCCGAGACGACCAGCGCCGAGCCGACGATGATGACGATGTCGTCGGAAAAGCCGGAAAATGCCTGATCGGTCGGCACGACGCCGAGCGCCACGGCCAGAACCAGCGCACAACAGGCGACCACGTCATAGCGAAACCGATCCCAGATGAACACGGCCATCATCGCGGCGATGACGGCGAAGGCGAGGATCTGCTGGGTTGTCATGCGGCTCCGGGGGGTATGCGTGCGGCGAGGTGGGCGGTTTCGAGTGACGCAATAATGCCCGAGAGGCCGGATCGTTTCAAACGCCGATACGGGATATCGCCAATTTGTACAATTCTACTGCGAATTGGGTCGGCTCGTCAGAACGAGGGCATTTTTCAAGTAAAAGTTGATTGTTCTACTCATGAAATCAGCGTAGGTCCGCAACCGGGAGGAGATCTGATGCAACGGACACACAGAGGACACCCATGAGACCGATCGTATTTTCCGCTTTTGCCCTTGCGCTTGGTGCATCCACCGCGTTTGCCACCGACTATCCGGCAACGATCACCGATGTCGCTGGCCGCACCGTGACGATCGCCAAAAAGCCTGAGCGGATCATCCTGCAGGATGGGCGCGACATGCTGACTGTTGCATTGCTTGATCGCGACAACCCCTATGCGCGTGTCGTCGGCTGGAGTTCCAATTTCGTCAAGTCCGATCCGGGTACTGCCAAACTCATGGAAGGCGCCTTCGGCAAGGCTCCGCCGATCATGAGCCTGTCGGAAGACGGAGAAACCGATCTGGAAGCGGTGATCGCCGCCAAGCCGGATGTGGTCGTTGCCCAGCTGCGGGCGCAGAAGTCATTCAAGGAAGGCGGTATCGAGGACAAGCTGAAGGCGCTCGATATTCCGGTCGTCTATCTCGACGTGATGGAAGAGCCGGTCGATCATACGATGGAAAGCGTCGAAGTGCTCGGCAAGGTGATGGATCGCGAGAAGGAAGCTGCAGAATACGTTTCCTTCTACAAACAGCATCTCGGCCACCTGAACGAGGTTATCGCCAAGCAGACAGTGTTTCCGAATGTCTTCGTCGAAGCCAAGGCCGGCAACAAGGGTGATGGTTGCTGCTTTACCCATGGTGATACCGGTTTCGGCAAGCTCGTCACCTCGCTGAAGGGCAACAATATCGGCTCCAAGCTGCTGCCGGGTCAGACGGGCACCGTATCGCTCGAAGCGCTGCTCGGCTCCAACCCGCCGGATGTCTACATCATGTCCGGTTCGCAGTGGACAAACCCGGAAAATTCCGCGGCTCCGTTCGGCTACAATGTCACTCCGCAGCAGGTTTCGGCGGCACTCGGCAAGCTGGAGCAGCGTGACGGCTTTGCCGCGATGAAGGCGGTGCAGGATGGCCGCGTCTACGGTCTCTACCACCAGTTCTACAACCATCCGTACAATATCGTCGGCCTCGAATACATGGCGACCTTCATGTATCCGGAAGCCTTCAAGGATCTCGATCCCGCCGCCACCTATGCGAGCCTGATCAAGAGCTTCACCAAGATCCCCGATGCACCTGTCGTGCTCGGCGCCTCGGCACCGGTAACGCAGTAGGCTTTTTTGAAGCAGTTTCGCCTTCCGAAGAACGGCGAAACTGCTCCATCTATTTGTTTCCACGCAATTCCGGTTCCTGCATTTGTTGGAATTGCGCCAAGTATCGGAGCATCATGTGAGCATTGCCGAACACAATCCGCCAGCGCTGCTGGCGGATGCGGAGCGCGCCTATCATGGCAAGATCCGCGTGAAAGTGATGATGCTGATCGTTCTTGCCGTGGCGCTTTGCGCCGCCGCAGTGATCGATATCTGCGTCGGGTCTTCCGGTCTTTCGCCGAGTGACGTGCTGGCCGCGATCTTTCAGCCGGAGAGTGTCAGCCGGGGCGTGCGTGCGATCGTCGTCGACGTGCGGCTACCCTATTCGCTGATGGCCCTGCTTGTCGGCGCGTCGCTGTCGCTTGCCGGTGCCGAGATGCAGACCATTCTCGACAATCCGCTGGCAAGCCCGTTTACGCTCGGCGTGTCGTCTGCGGCATCCTTCGGCGCGGCGCTTGCCATCGTGCTGCAACTCGGCATTCCCGGCCTGCCGGCCGAGTGGTTCATTCCTGCCAACGCCTTCATATTCGCCTTCGGATCGGTTCTGCTGCTGCAGGCGCTGTCCGGTCTGCGCGGTGCGGGTGTCGAGACGCTCGTGTTGTTCGGCATCGCGCTGGTTTTCATCTTCAATGCACTTGTCGCCATCATGCAGTTCGTCGCTTCGGCTGAGGCTTTGCAGCAACTGGTGTTCTGGAGCATGGGTAGCCTCACCCGCTCGACCTGGACGAAGCTTCAGATCATGGCATTGGTCATGGCCTGTGTCGTGCCGTTCTCCATGGCTGCCTGCTGGAAGCTGACGGCATTGAGGCTCGGCGAGGATCGGGCTCGTTCCTTCGGCATCGACGTGACGCGGTTGCGGTTCTTCTCACTTCTGCGCGTCAGCATTCTCGCCGCAACCTCCGTCTCCTTTGTCGGCACGATCGGTTTCATCGGGCTTGTCGGCCCGCATCTTGCCCGGCTTCTGGTCGGTGAGGATCATCGGTTCTTCCTGCCGGCAAGCATGCTTTGCGGCGCGCTGGTCATGGCGCTGGCATCGGCTGCCAGCAAGATCATCGTGCCGGGCGTGCTGATCCCGGTCGGCATCGTGACGTCGCTGATCGGCGTGCCGTTCTTCCTCGCCCTGATTTTCAGCACGAAGGGGAAGGCGTGATGCTTTCGGTTGAAAAACTCTCTGCCGGTTACGGTAAAAAGCCGGTTCTGACGGATGTCGACATTTCTGCAATGCCTGCCGGGACGATCACGGCGTTTCTCGGCCAGAACGGAGCCGGCAAGTCGACGCTGCTGCGTTCGCTGGCGGGCCTTCACAAGGCGGGCGGCGTGCTGCATCTGGATGGTGTCGACATCACGCGGCAATCGCCGGCGCAGCGCGCTCGGGCGATCACCTACATGCCGCAATCCCTGCCGCAGCGGGTAGCGCTGACGGTTCTGGAGGCAACGATCGGGGCTTTGCGCGCTTCCTCGCGCGATCCGGATGCGGTCAAACGCTCGCTTGCCGTTCTTGATCGGCTCGGCATCAGCAATCTTGCCATGGCGCAGCTCGACTCGCTTTCCGGGGGCCAGCGGCAGCTTGCTAGCCTTGCGCAGGCGCTGGTGCGCAAGCCGCGGGTGCTGCTGCTCGACGAGCCGACCTCGGCGCTCGATGTTGCCCACCAGATCCGCGTCATGCGCACGATCCGCGAGATTACCGAGGAACAGGGGATCATCTCGATCGCAGTTCTGCACGATCTCGGTCTCGCCTGCCGCTGGTGTGACCGGCTGGTGCTTCTGTCCGGCGGTCACGTTGTCTCCGACGGTGAGCCGCAACACGCTCTGACGCCGGATGTCCTCAATCAGGTCTATGGGGTTACCGGCCGTATCGAGCGCTGCTCGCGCGGATTTATCCAGGTGCTGATCGACGAAGTGGCATGAGTGATGGACAAGCCGGATGCGCGTACTAAGCTGGCGCGCATCTGCACTGCCTTCAGGAGTTTTCCATGACCGATATCCTTTCCATTCCCGTCAAGCGCACTGACGGGAGCGATACAACGCTTGCCAGCTACAACGGGCAGGTCATGCTGGTCGTGAACGTCGCTTCCAAATGCGGGCTGACCAAGCAGTATGAAGGTCTGGAAAAGCTCTATGAGGACAAGAAGGACAAGGGCTTTGTCATCGCGGCCTTCCCGGCCAACAATTTCAAGGGCCAGGAACCCGGCACGGATGCCGAAATCGTTGAATTCTGCCAGCTGACCTATGACGTGAAATTCCCGATCTTTTCGAAGATTTCGGTGAAGGGCGATGACAAGCATCCGCTCTACAAGGCGCTGACCGGTTCGGGCATTGCGACGACCGGAGACGGCCCGATGAAGGAAAGGCTGAGAGGTCATGGCATGGAGGTTGCCGATGACGCGGAGATCGTCTGGAACTTCGAGAAATTCCTGATCGGCCGTAATGGCAAGGTTGTGGCTCGTTTTGCGCCGGATGTGACTGCCGATGACAGCCGGTTGGTCGAGGCTCTAGATCGCGAACTGGCAAAGTAACCGGGAATAAAAAAGGGCGCCTCAGGCGCCCTTTCTGTGAGATCAATGCAGCTTCTCGCCGCCGCCCCTGGCCTTGTTTTTGGCCTTGGCGTTTCTTGACCACATGTTGAGCATCTCGACCAGGGCCGAGAAGGCCATGGCGGCGTAGATGTAGCCCTTCGGCACATGGACGCCGAAACCTTCGGCAATCAGCGTCGCACCGATCATCAGCAGGAAGCCCAGTGCCAGCATGACGATAGTCGGGTTGCGCTCGATGAAATTGGCGAGCGGGGTGGCTGCCAGCAGCATGACGGTGACGGCTGCGACGACCGCGACGATCATGATCGGCAGGTGTGGCGTCATGCCGACCGCAGTGATGATACTGTCGATCGAGAAGACGAGGTCGAGGATGAGGATCTGCACGATTGCCGCGCTGAAGCTCATCTGCAGGACTTCCGAACCTGCTCCGACCATGTCTTCCTTGTGATCGATGACATCCACCGAATGGTGGATTTCCTTCGTCGCCTTGTAGACGAGGAACAGGCCACCGGCGATGAGGATCAGGTCCTTCCAGGAGAAGGGCTGGCCGAAAAGCTCGAAAAGCGGATTGGTCAGCTGAACGATCCAGGCGATCGTGCCGAGCAGGCCGAGGCGCATGATAAGGGCCAGGCCGATACCGATCTTGCGTGCCTTTTCGCGATGCTCAGGCGGCAGCTTGTTGGTCAGGATGGAAATGAAGATCAGGTTATCAATGCCGAGCACGACTTCCATGACCACTAGTGTTACGAGCGCTACCCAGGCCCCCGGGTCTGCTAAGAGCGCTGCAATGTCCATCCATGTCTCCTGTTTTCAATCAAAGGCGGTAAATGCCCGCCGCATTTGGGGGCTTTCAGCCTAAAAACAAGAGGAGGTTGCGTCTGAGAGGCGACAATTTGCCCCGTTCAGACGGCCTTGGCGATCACGGATTTGTTATCTGATGCATAAGCTGCCATGAAAACGCGGATGGCGCCGCGTATAACACGTTCAATCTCCTGTCGCGACGGTGGCTCTGCCATAGTGCCGAACAGGCGGAATTTGAAGAAGCTGCCGCTGACGAGATCGAGAAACTGGCCGGCGGCGAGATCGAGATCGTCGATCTCCAGCGTGCCGGCGGCGACGCCCTGATCCAGATAATCGTGCAGAACCGTTCTCAGGTTCTGTGGGCCGCGGAAAAAACGGGAACAGAGATCGGGCATGCGTTCACGAACACCGAGCACCGTGCGCATCGCGGTGACGACCTTTTCGTCGGTCATGTGCTCGAGAAAGGTGACGCCGAATTCGTAAAGACCCTTTTCGATATTCTCGCTTTTGGCAAGCACGGTCCTCATGGAGCCGAGAAAGGCTTCACGTTCCATCTCGACCATCGCGACGAACAGGTCTTCCTTATTGGCAAAATAGACATAGATCGTCCCTTTTGAGACACCTGCCTCACGGGTAATGTCGTTCATGCTTGCCGCATCAAAACCCATACGCATGAACACACGCTTGGCACCGTCAAGGATCTGCTCGCGCTTTACGGGATCTTCGCCTGCCGCAAAACGGCCGGAGACCTTCACGTTTTCCTTAAGCGAGACCTTTTTTAACCCTTTCGGCGTCATTTTTTCCATTTCCAACTTTTTTCGAACCGAGCGGTTCGATCTGGACTTGATATGTGGCAAGGAAGGCTCTATGTCAACACTCCGAACTGATCGGTTCGATTGGTTTCAACCTCCTTCAACGACGGTTATACTCCATGACGGCTTCTAAAAATGCCGGCGCTCTGCGCACAGTAAAAAGCGATGACATCGACGTGAGCAAGACGCAGGAGCAGGGCGACGCAAGCCCTGCTGCGGCTGAGGCCAGTCCGGCTGCGCCCGCACAGTCGCAGGCGCCGGCCCAGACGGCAGAGGCACCGAAGAAAAAGAAGCGCGGTGTCGTGCTTCCGGTTGTCGTGCTTGCACTTCTGGCCGGTGGCGCCTGGTATGGCTATGAATGGTGGACCACTGGCCGCTTCATGGTGTCGACCGACGATGCCTATATCGAAGGTGATATCGCCACGATTTCTCCCAAGGTCACGGCTTTCGTTGCCAAGGTGAATGTGGTTGCCAACCAACAGGTGAAGGCCGGCGACGTGCTGGCCACGCTTGACAATGGTGACTATCAGAACGCGCTCGATCAGGCCAACGCGGCGATCGAGACCGAAAAGCTGTCACTCTCGCGCATCGATGCGCAGGTCGAAGGCGCTGAAGCCAGCCTTGCACAGGCGCAGGCATCAAAGGTTGCGCTCGAGGCTGCCGTTCGCGGTGCAGAGATCACCCAGAAGCGCCAGCAGGAACTTGCCACCAAGTCGGTCGGCACCGCTGCCGATCTCGATAGCGCCAATGTGGCTCTTGATCAGGCTCATGCCAATCTTGTCGGTGGCGAGGCGGCGATCAAGTCAGCCCAGGCGAATATCACCATCCTCGAAGCGCAGCGCAATGAAGCGGAAAGCTCTGTCAGAACGCTGGAACTGCAGCGTGACAAGGCGGCCCGCGATCTCTCGTTCACGGTGCTCAAGGCTCCTTATGACGGCGTTGTCGGCAACCGCTCGGTACAGGAAGGCGATCTCGTTTCGCCCGGCCAGCGGCTGATGGCGCTGGTGCCCACCCGCCAGCTCTATATCGATGCCAACTTCAAGGAGACCCAGATCCAGCATCTGGAGCCGGGCTCCAAGGTTAAGGTGCATGTCGATGCCTATGGCGACGACCCGATCACCGGCACGGTGGAATCGATCTCGCCGGCTTCCGGTTCGGTCTTCTCGCTGCTGCCGCCGGAAAACGCGACGGGCAACTTCACCAAGATCATCCAGCGCGTTCCGGTTCGTATCGCACTGCCGCAGGATGCTCTCGACACGGGTCGCCTGCGGGCGGGCCTGAGTGTCGTGGTCGATGTCGATACGCGCACCGCGCCGAAGAACTAATCGCCGCTTGTCCGGCTCCTCGTCAAACAGGCCCTGACCGAAGGGCGGAGGTGGTCCCATGGCTGGGAGCGCAACAACAACTGCAGGATCAGTGCCGGCCGCTTCCATGCCGGCAGACGAGCCAATGGATCGGAGAAAGCTGATCGCTTTCTTCGCCATGGTTCTCGGCATGTTCATGTCGATCCTCGATATCCAGATCGTCTCGGCTTCGCTGTCGGAAATCCAGGCCGGACTTTCCGCCGGCTCGGACGAGATCGGCTGGGTGCAGACATCCTATCTGATCGCAGAAGTGATCATGATCCCGCTGTCGGGCACGCTCGCGCGGATCATCTCGACACGCTATCTCTTCGCTGCTTCTGCTGCCGGTTTCACGATTGCGAGCGCGCTCTGCGCCACGGCGACGAATATCGACCAGATGATCGTCTACCGTGCCATCCAGGGCTTTATCGGCGGGGGTATGATCCCGTCGGTATTCGCCGCTGCCTTCACCATCTTCCCGCCGTCGAAACGGGCCATCGTCTCGCCGATCATCGGGCTTATCGCGACGCTTGCGCCGACCATCGGTCCGACCGTCGGCGGTTATCTTTCGCATGCCTTTTCCTGGCACTGGCTGTTTCTGGTCAATATCGTCCCGGGCATCATCGTCACGATCGTCGCGTGGAACTTCATCGACTTCGACAAGCCGGAGCTTTCGCTTTTCAAGAAGTTCGACTGGTGGGGCCTCTTTTCCATGGGCGTGTTCCTCGGGGCACTGGAATATGTGCTCGAAGAGGGCAATTCCAACGACTGGTTCAATGACCACCTGATCGTCATCGGCGCGATCGCTTCGGCTGTCGGCGCCATGGTGTTCTTCTATCGGGCATTCACGGTTGAGTTCCCGGTCGTGGACCTGACAGCTTTTGCAAACCGAAACTTCGCGCTCGGCTCGATCTTCTCTTTCGTGATGGGGATCGGGCTGTACGGGCTGACTTATATCTATCCGGTCTATCTGAGCCGCGTTCGCGACTATGACAGCCTGATGATCGGCGAGACGATGTTCGTCTCCGGTCTGGCGATGTTCTTCACCGCGCCGATCGCCGGCAAGCTGTCGACGATCATGGATCTGAGAGCGATGATGGTGCTGGGCTTCGTCAGCTTCGGCGCCGGTACCTACATCATGACCGGGATCACCGTGGACTGGGACTTTTACGAGCTGTTCATTCCGCAGATCCTGCGTGGTTTCGGCCTGATGATGTGCATGGTGCCGATCAACAATATCGCGCTCGGCACGCTGCCGCCCGCCCGTATTCGCGGGGCGTCTGGCCTGTTCAACCTGACGCGTAACCTCGGTGGCGCCGTGGGGCTGGCTATCATCAGCACCGTGCTTTCCAATCGTCAGGACGTGCATTACGAGCGGCTTCGCGAACATCTCGATTGGGGCAACCCGACCGCTGTCGACCAGTTGAACAGCATGACCTCCAATCTCAACGCAGCCGGGCTTGACGGTGCCACCGGCGCGATCCGGCAGATGGTCAATCTCGTTACACAGCAGGCCGTCGTCATGTCATTCAGCGACGTCTTTCTGATCCTGACAGTGCTGTTCGGGTTGATGGTGCTGGGTGTCGCGATGATCGAAAAACCTTCGCCGCAGATCACAGGGCGGAGTGGCGGCGGTCACTGATCGTCTCAGGAATTTCAGGGAACCACCGCCGAAAGGGGCTATCGCCATGCAGCGATGGCCCCTTTTCAATCGCATGTGCGAGACGCGACGATTTTCTGATTTACGTACCTCAGAAACTGCGATAGGACGCTTCACGGAGGAATTCATGAAGCCCACCGTCCATGATATCGCGCGTAGCGCAGGCGTCAGCCTAGCGACGGTCGATCGCGTTCTCAATGGTCGGCCCGGTGTGAGGCATGTTACTCGCGAGCGTGTCGAGCAGGCGATCTCCAGTCTCGGTTACGTGCGCGATGTAGCGGCGGCCAATCTGGCCAAGGGACGGACCTATTCCTTCGTCTTCGTGCTGCCGAATTACGACAATTCCTTCATGATCGGGATTCGCGACGAGGTGCATGCCGCAATTTCGCGGTCCGGCGCGGAACGCACCCAGATTTGTATCGTGGAAGTTCCGCCATTCGATGCCGCCGCATTGGCAGACGCGCTCAATCAGATCGTTCCCGACAGGCCTGATGGCGTTGCCTTCGTCGCCGTCGAGGGGCTCGAAGTGCATGCCGCAGTGGCAGGGCTGAAGGACGCCGGCATTGCGGTTGTCACTCTGGTATCCGATCTTCCCGGATCGGAAAGGGACCATTTCGCCGGTATCGACAATCATGCGGCGGGACGCACGGCCGCCAATCTGCTCGGCCGGTTCACCGGTGGGCGCGACGGCAGGATCGCTGTCATTGCCGGGTCAATGCTGGTGCGCGACCACCGTGAACGGCTGGAAGGGTTCCTGGCGGTCATGGGCGAGAGTTTTGCGCGGCTCGACGTATTGCCTGTGATGGAAGCGCGGGATAATCCGGCGCTTACGGCCGAAGTCGTTTCGGCAGCGTTGGGGCGTTATCCTGATATTATCGGTCTTTACAGCCTTGGCGCGGGTAATCGCGGGATGGTGCATGCGCTGCGCGAGGTCGCCCGCGAGGCGCGGCCTGTGGTCGTTGCGCATGAGTTGACCGCAACGACGCGTGCAGCACTTTCTGATGATCTCATTGATGCCGTGCTCAACCAGGATGCCGGCCACGAGGTTCGCAGCGCGATCCGCGTGCTGAAGGGCAAGGTTGAGGGCCTGTCGGTGATTGCCGCGCAGGAGCGTATCCGTATCGACATATTCCTGAAGGACAACATGCCCTGAAGGCAGGATGAAAGGACAATACATGTATCTCGGTCTCGATCTCGGCACCTCCGGCGTCAAAGCGATGCTGATCGACGGTGACCAGAAGATCATCGGTTCGGCGAGTGGCGCGCTTGACGTTTCGCGCCCGCATTCCGGCTGGTCGGAACAGGATCCGGCGCATTGGGTTCGCGCTTGCGAGGAGGCGATCGCAGGCCTCAAGGCTGCCCATCCGACAGAGCTTTCGGCGGTGAAGGGCATCGGTCTTTCCGGGCAGATGCACGGTGCGACGCTGCTCGATGCGGATGACAAGGTGCTGCGGCCATGCATTTTGTGGAACGATACGCGTTCCTTCCATGAGGCGGCAGAACTCGATGCCGATCCGCGTTTCCGGGCGATCACCGGTAATATCGTGTTTCCGGGCTTCACCGCGCCGAAGCTGGCCTGGGTCAAGAAAAACGAGCCGGAAATTTTTGCCAAGGTCGCCAAGGTGCTGTTGCCGAAGGATTATCTACGCCTCTGGCTGACGGGTGAGTACATTTCCGAAATGTCGGATTCGGCCGGTACTTCCTGGCTCGACACGGGCGCACGCAAATGGTCGTCCGAACTACTCGCTGCGACAGATCTTTCCGAAGCCCAAATGCCGTCTCTGGTCGAGGGGACCGATCAGGCTGGCAAGCTGCGCGGTGAACTGAAATCCAAATGGGGTATTTCCGGCGATGTCGTCGTGGCTGGCGGGGCAGGCGACAATGCCGCTTCGGCCTGCGGCATGGGTACGGTGAAGGAAGGTCAGGCTTTCGTGTCGCTCGGCACGTCCGGCGTGCTGTTTGCGGCCAACGGTTCCTATCTGCCGAAGCCGGAAAGCGCCGTTCACGCTTTCTGCCACGCGCTGCCGAAGACATGGCACCAGATGGGTGTCATCCTTTCCGCGGCCGATGCTATCAACTGGCATGCGAAGGTTATGGGCAAATCGGCGGCGGAGCTTTCCGGAGAACTTGGCGAAACGCTCAAGGCGCCGACCGGGGTCACCTTCCTGCCTTATCTTTCCGGTGAGCGCACGCCGCACAATGATGCGGTTATTCGTGGCGCCTTTATCGGCCTCGAACACGAGTCAAGCCGCGCCGTGCTGACGCAGGCAGTGCTTGAAGGCGTGACATTCGCGATCCGCGACAATCTCGAGGCGTTGAAATCTGCAGGAACCTCGATTTCTCGCGTAACTGCAATCGGTGGCGGTTCGCGCTCGCGTTACTGGCTGTCTTCGATCGCCACCTCGCTTGGTGTTCCTGTCGATATTCCGGCTGACGGGGATTTCGGTGCGGCCTTTGGTGCTGCGCGCCTCGGCCTGATTGCGGCGACGGGTGCCGATCCGGTTTCGGTCTGCTCCGCCCCGAAGACGGAGGCGACTATCGAGCCGGTGACGGCGTTGTCTGATGCCTATGAGGCTGCCTATTCGCGTTACCGCGCCGCCTATCCGGCAATCCGGGCGATTGCCGGTTGATCCGATCAGGGAGAGGGAAACCTCTCCCTAAAGACCGGGCCGGAATAAGTGTATTTCGGCCCTTAATGAGGTACGTACCTCAATTTGAGTTTAGAGAAGGCTTTCCAAGGAGGAAACACATATGGGTACAGGATTTTTTGGCGATATTTCCAAGATCAAATACGAGGGGCCGGACAGCACCAATCCGCTGGCCTATCGCTTCTACAATCCGGACGAGATCGTTGCGGGCAAGCGGATGGAAGATCATCTGCGCTTCGCCATCGCCTACTGGCATTCGTTCGCCTGGGAGGGCGGCGATCCCTTCGGTGGTCGCACATTCGATCGTCCCTGGTATGACGGCGAGATGGACAAGGCCAAGCTGAAGGCCGATGTCGCGTTTGAAATGTTCTCGCTGCTCGGTGCGCCTTATTATTGCTTCCACGATGCCGACGTACGCCCGGAAGGCAAGACCTTTGCCGAGAACACGAAGAACCTCAACGAGATCGTCGATTACTTCGCCAAGAAGCAGGAAGAGACCGGCGTAAAGCTGCTTTGGGGTACGGCGAACCTGTTCTCCAATCGCCGCTTCATGTCGGGCGCTTCGACCAATCCGGACCCGGACGTGTTTGCCTATTCTGCTGCGACCATCAAGACCTGCATGGACGCGACGATGAAGCTCGGTGGTGAGAACTATGTTCTCTGGGGCGGTCGCGAAGGTTATGAAACGCTGCTCAACACCGACTTGAAGCGCGAATTCGACCAGATGGCGCGGATGCTGCATCTCGTCGTCGAATACAAGTACAAGATCGGCTTCAAGGGCCAGATTCTGGTCGAGCCGAAGCCGCAGGAACCGACCAAGCACCAGTACGACTATGACGTCGCGACCGTTTACGGCTTCCTGAAGAAGTATGGTCTCGAAAACGAAGTGAAGATGAATATCGAGCAGGGCCATGCGATCCTTGCCGGCCACACGTTCGAGCATGAACTAGCGCTCGCAAATGCGCATGGCATCTTCGGTTCGATCGACATGAACCGTAACGACTACCAGTCCGGCTGGGATACCGACCAGTTCCCCAACAATGTGCCGGAAATGGCGCTTGCCTATTACCAGGTTCTGCTGGCAGGCGGCTTTACCACCGGTGGCACGAATTTCGACAGCAAGCTGCGTCGCCAGTCGATCGATCCGGCGGATCTGCTGATCGGCCATATCGGCGGCATGGATTGCTGCGCCCGCGGCCTGAAAGCGGCGGCAAAGATGGTGGAAGATGGTGCGCTGTCCAAGCCGCTCAGCGATCGTTATGCGAAGTGGGACAGTGCGGATGCGCAGAAGATGCTGCGCGGCGAGTTGAAGCTCGAAGAGATCGCCGCAAAGGTGGAGCGCGAAAACATCAATCCGGAACCGAAGTCGGGCCGCCAGGAATATCTGGAAAATGTCGTCAACAGATACGTCTGATTGCGGGCTTGACCGGAACAGACCGACATATGGCCCGGGGGAAAACCCGGGCCATATGCTGTTCAAAACGGGCCAAGCTTTCTGTTGCAGCAACGGCATTCAGGGATGATAATTATGCTCTTTTCGACCCAAACTTCAGTGAATGGCTGCTGAGATCGGGTGGAAGCCTTCCCGGTTTCGGAGCCTTGTTCAAAGGAGCCGACCATGAGAAGAGCTGTTGCCATACCTGTGATCGCATGTTTCGCTCTTGGGCAGCCTTTCCCGGCATTCAGCCTGGAGCCGATACCGGGCAGCCTGATCTATCCAACACAGCCGAAAACGAAGCTCAAGAAGGCGCCGATCGGCAGCCTGTTGACGCATCAGTTCCAGAGTGACGGCTATAGTTACTCCGAAACCTATCGCATCGGACCCAATCGGGAATTTCAGCTTCTGAGCCGCACAAAATACGGCGGAATAGATTAGGGCAGCTGACGCCGTCTGCGGCAGGCCGCTTGCGGAGAGACGCCGCACCTGCGGGTGCGGCGTCTCGTTCTCAGGCGGCTTTCTTGCCGGCAATGCCTTCCAGCTCGGCAAGTGCGTCTTCCGGCAGTTCCAGTTCTCCGGCTGCCAGATTTTCCTTCAAATGTCCCACCGACGAGGTGCCGGGGATGAGAAGGATGTTCGGCGAGCGCTGCAACAGCCAGGCGAGGGCGACCTGCATCGGCGTGGCATTCAGACGGGCAGCGACATCCGAAAGCGTCGAGGACTGCAGCGGCGAGAAACCGCCGAGCGGGAAGAAGGGCACATAGGCGGTGCCTTCCTTAGCAAGCTGATCGATCAGCGCGTCGTCTTCGCGATGCGCGAGATTGTACTGGTTCTGGACGCAGACGATCTCGGTGATCTTGCGCGCTTCGGCGATCTGGGTCGGCGTGACGTTGGAGACACCGATATGGCGGATGAGGCCCTGACGCTGCAGATCGGCCAGCACCGTCACCTGCTCCTCGATCGATCCTTCCGCCGGACCGTGAATGCCATGCATCGAGCGGAAGCTGACGATATCGATGACATCGAGACCGAGATTGCGGAGATTGTCGTGGACGGCGGCGGTCAGTTCTTCTTTAGACATGGCCGGCACCCATTCGGCATTCGGGCCGCGTTTTGCCGAAACCTTGGTCACGATGGTGAGATCGCCCGGATAGGGATGCAGCGCCTCTTTGATGATCTGATTGGTTACATGCGGACCGTAGAAATCGCTGGTGTCGATATGGTCGACGCCTGCCTCGATCGCCGCGTGCAGGACGGCGACAGCGGCGGCGCGATCCTTCGGCGGTCCGAAAACGCCCGGACCGGCAAGCTGCATGGCGCCGTAGCCGATGCGTTTTACCGTATGGCTGCCCATCTTGAACGTGCCGGATTTTGCAAGATCGAATGTGCTCGTATCGGACATGGGGATGCTCCTTTTGCTGATCGCCAGTTGTTCGTGATCTTCGGTGAAATGGAAATAGCGCCGCTGCGTTCCCTTTATAAGCCTGAACAATTCGGATAGTCTGTACGCTGAAACGGACAATTGGATGAGAGCTCCATGGGCGTGGAAATCAGCGATCTGCAGGCCTTTCTTACCGTGGCGCGGGCCGGTGGATTTCGCGAGGGTGCGCGTATCAGCGGCGGCAGCGCATCGGGATTGAGCGATGCCGTGCGGCGGCTGGAAACGCAGCTTGGAGTGCGGCTGCTCAACCGGACGACCCGCAGCGTGGCGACGACCGAGGCGGGGCAAGGGCTCATCGACCGGCTGGCGCCGGCGCTAGCGGAAATGGAAGCGGCCCTCGATGTGGTCAACGGATTTCGCGAACGGCCTGCGGGTGTGCTGAAGCTGAACGTGCCGGTCAGCGCGGCACGGCTGGTCTTGCCGTCGATCGTGCCGCGGTTTTTGGCCGCCTATCCGGATATCCGGCTGGAGCTGATGATCGAGGACAGTTTTGTCGACGTGATCGCCGCCGGCTGCGATGCCGGTATCCGTTATGACGAGCGGCTGGCGCAGGACATGATTGCAGTGCCGATCGGCCCGCGCACCCAGCGGTTCGCCGCCGTTGCCTCGAAGGATTATCTCGACCGGCGCGGCCGGCCGACGCATCCGCGCGAGCTGATGGAGCATGCCTGTATCCGCAATCGTTTCGCCAGTGGCTCGATGCCGGATTGGGAATTCGAACGGAACGGAGAGACGGTGCTGATCGATCCGCCCGCCGCGCTGATCGTGCAGACAGGCGGCGGCGTCGATCTGGCGGTCGATTGCGCCAAGGCGGGAGCGGGCATCGTCACGCTGTTCGAGGATTGGCTGCGTCCGCATATCGACAGCGGAGCGCTGGAGCCGGTGCTGGAAGATTGGTGGCCCGAATTTTCAGGGCCGTTTCTCTATTATCCCGGTCGCCGGCTGGTACCGGCACCGCTCAGGGCCTTCATCGATTTCATCAAATCAGCATGAGCGGAAAGGCCGCGCAACTTTTGCGCTCAACTTTTCATGACGCAGAGTTGAAGCCGGACTTGGGCCGCGTTTTGACATGGCGCATTATCGGGGCGGCGAGCGGTCGGCTAGAACCGTGCGGCAAACATCAAGGAGATCTTCATGTCAGTTCGTGCACCGCAATTCTTCGGCTCGCCATCGCTTCAGAGCGGATTGAGCGCCCTGGAATACGAGATCGCCGAGGAGCGTGCGAGCGCACTGGGACGAAACGGACGGCAGGTGGAGGCCAGCCTTGAAAAGCTTCGCAAATGGGATGCCGACCATGCAGGCAAGGCTGAGGCAAAGCGTCTGGATCTCGTGCAGGATGCTGCCGAAGCCGTCTGGGGGCTTTTTGTCCAGCGCGAGTTGTGCGGTTTGAGCAATGGTCCCGATGTGGCGAAGGATTATCAGATCCCCGGCGAGGTGATGGCCAAGGTCGGTACCTTCAGACGCTCGGAGTAATGACGCAGAGTTGACGTTCAATTCTGCTTTACGTACCTCATATTCTTGGATAGCCTGAAATACAGGGAGGATTTCAGGTGCACCACATCGCTTGCGAGGAGGCAGGCGTTGGGGGCGTGTCGCATGGCGACCGTTTCACGACGCTCGTGAATTTGAGGTCGGGTGGATGACTGTATCCCCCGTACTCGTTGATTCATCCATCAGTCCGTCGCTGCTCGAAGCCCGCGGCCTTTCGAAGACGTTCGGGATCATCGAGGTCCTGAAGGATATTTCACTCACCGTTCGCGCCGGCGAGGTCCATGCGATCATCGGTGAGAACGGCGCCGGCAAATCCACATTGATGAAGATTCTTGCCGGCAATCATCAGCCGACGCGCGGCGAGATCAGGATCGATGGCGCTGCGGTGAATTTCTCCGGTCCGGTGGATGCGGAAGACCACGGTATCGTGCTGGTGCATCAGGAGATACTGCTCGCGCCCGACCTGACGGTGGCGCAGAATATCTATCTCGGTCGTGAGCTGAGGAAGGGACTGGTCGTCGACGATCAGGCGATGCGTTCCGGTGCACGGCAGGCGATCGTCGATCTCGGCGGGTATATCGATCCGGATACGATCGTGTCGCGGCTTTCGATCGCCCAGCGCCAGCTGGTACAGATCGCTCGCGTGCTTTTGGTGCCGCACCGGATCGTCATCTTCGACGAACCGACAGCATCACTGACGCCGCATGAGACCGAAGCATTGCTGAAGGTGATCCGCGATATCCGCGCCAAGGGTGTCGGTGTCCTATATATCTCGCACCGGCTGCCGGAAGTGAAGGAGATTGCCGACCGCGTCACCGTTCTGCGTGACGGGCGGCTTGTCGGTTCGCATGATGCTGCGGACCTTCAGCCGGCGGATATGGCGCGGCTGATGGTGGGGCGCGATGTTGCAAAACTTTATCCCGACCGGCATGCGACCGAGGTGCGTCAGGCGGTGCTCGAGGTCGAAGGGTTCGACGTCCCGGGTTTTGCCCGCGATGCCGGTTTCACGCTTCGTAAAGGCGAGATCCTCGGTTTCGCCGGGCTGATCGGCGCCGGACGCACCGAGCTGATGGAAGGGCTCGTGGGTTTGCGGCCGGCCAAGGGCAAGGTGGTGCTGAATGGTCATCCGGTCTCATTCACCGATGTGCATTCGAGCCTGAAAGCCGGTGTCGCCTATCTTTCCGAGGACCGGAAGGGCAAGGGGCTGCTCCTCACCAAGGATCTTCGGGTCAACCTGACACTTGCCTCGCTTGGAAAATTTATCCGCGGGCTGCAGATCGACAGGAAACGCGAGGCCGAAGCTCTGGACAGGGCGATCGAGGATTTTGATATCCGGACGGGGACGAAGAACATTCTTGCCGGACAGCTTTCCGGCGGCAACCAGCAGAAGCTTCTGCTTGCCAAGATGATGATGCTCGACCCGCAGATCGTCATCATCGACGAGCCGACGCGCGGCATCGATATCGGCAACAAGGAACAGATCTACAAATTCATCGCGGCCTTGGCCGAAGAGGGGCGGTCGATCATTGTCGTCTCCTCCGAGATGCCGGAACTGATCGGCATCTGCGATCGCATTCTGGTGATGCGGACGGGGAGGATCGTCGGTGAGGTTCAGGGAGAGCACATGACCGAAAACGAGATCGTTGAGCTTGCCACGGGCGTGAATGCAGGAGCGGTGGCATGAGTGCGGCGACGACCGATACGGCCAGGGTGCCGAAGACATCGCGGGACTGGGACATGGCGGCGATTGCGCCATTCGTGGCGCTCGCCCTGCTTCTGGTGCTCGGATATTTCGCCAATCCGAATTTCGTCTCCATCGCAAATCTTACCAACGTCATCACCCGCAGCGCCTTCATCGCGATCATCGCACTCGGCGCAACCTATGTGATCTCGTCGGGCGGCCTCGACCTTTCCGTCGGGGCAATGGTCGCCTTTGTGGCGAGCCTGATGATCCTGTTCATGAATACTGGTGCGATCGGCGATCCGATGCTGATGCTGGTTGCTGCGATGCTGGTGGCCCTTGGTCTTGGAGCCGCCTGCGGGTTGGCGAACGGACTTATCACGACCGTCGGCAAGATCGAGCCCTTCATTGCCACGCTCGGAACCATGGGCATCTATCGCGGACTTACCACCTGGCTCAGTCAGGGTGGTTCGATCACGGTGAGGGACCGCGAGCTGCAGCAGCTTTATCGCCCGGTCTATTTCGGCGATATCTTCGGTATTCCGATCCCGATCATCGTCATCTTCGCCACGGCAGCGCTGGCCGCCTTCGTGCTCTATCGCACACGTTATGGCCGACACCTGATCGCCGTCGGCTCGAACGAAGAAGTGGCGCGGTATTCGGGTATCTCCGTCCAAAAGGTCCGCACCATTGCCTATGTCGTGCAGGGGCTTTGCGTGGCGGTGGCGGTGATCATCTATGTGCCGCGTCTCGGCTCGACTTCGGCAACGACGGGCATTCTTTGGGAACTGCAGGCAATCACGGCGGTCGTCGTTGGCGGCACGGCATTGAGGGGTGGTGTCGGGCGGATCTGGGGCACGGTTTGCGGTGCCTTCATTCTCGAGATCGTCGGCAACATCATGCTGCTTTCCAACTTCGTCAGCGAATATCTGATCGGCGCAATCCAGGGGGCGATCATCATCATTGCCATGCTGGTGCAGCGGTCGCTGATGCGGAAGTAAGGGGGCATTCGCGAATAGGCCGGGCTATCTGGGGTTAAGCCCGGTCAGGAGGAGATCACCCCTTAAACCTTGGGAGAGAGAACATGCACAAGAAATTATTGGGCTATGCCGCGGCGGCGCTGACGGCATTTGCCTTAGCAGTGCCGGCGACGACTTTTGCCCAGGAGGCAAAGAAGGTGACGATCGGCGTTTCCATCCCGGCTGCAGACCATGGCTGGACCGCCGGCGTGGTCTTCCATGCCGAACGCGTGGCCAAGCTTTTGATGGCCGAGCACAAGGGGTTGAACGTCATTGTCAAGACATCGGCCGACCCGGCAAGCCAGGCGAATGCCGTGCAGGATCTGGCCGTGCAGGGTATCGATGCGCTTGTCATCCTGCCGACCGATCCCGACCAGCTCGTATCGGCCATCCAGCAGGTGAAGGACGACGGCAAGTTCGTGGCGCTGGTCGACCGCGCGCCCTCCGTCAACGACAACACGATCCGCGATCTCTATGTCGCCGGTAACAACCCGGCACTCGGTGAAGTCGCCGGCCAGTATATCGCCAAGACCACACCCGAAGCCGAAGTCGTCATCATCCGCGGCCTGCCGATCCCGATCGACCAGCAGCGTCAGGACGGTTTCGACAAGGGCATTGCCGGCTCGAAGGTGAAGGTTCTTGATCGCCAGTACGGCAACTGGAGCCGCGACGACGCCTTCCGGGTGATGCAGGACTATCTCACCAAATATCCGAAGATCGACGTAGTCTGGTGCCAGGATGACGACATGGCGGTCGGCGTGCTGGAAGCCATTCAGCAGGCCAAGCGTACCGACATCAAATATGTCATCGGCGGTGCCGGTTCGAAAGACATGATCAAGAAGGTCATGGATGGCGACAAGATGATGCCGGTCAACGTGCTCTATCCTCCGGCCATGGTGGCGACCGCCATGGAGCTGACGGCCGGTAATTTCTATGACCAGGTTCCGGTGAGCGGCAACTACATCCTCGATGCCACGCTGATCACCAAGGATAATGCGGAGAGCTTCTATTTCGCCGACTCACCGTTCTGATTGGCCTTTTCGAGCGCGCATGGTTGTCAGCCTGCGCGCTCGTTCCATGTTCTGAATTGTATAAGCGGAGGTATTTTTCATGAAGACGATCAAGGGACCCGGCATCTTTCTCGGGCAGTTTGCGGGTGATGCAGCGCCGTTCAATAGCTGGGACGGGATCACCAAATGGGCGGCGGACAAGGGCTATATCGGCGTGCAGGTGCCGACCTGGGCGAGCCAGCTGATCGACCTGAAAAAGGCCTCCACCTCGAAGGATTATTGCGACGAGCTTGCCGGCAAGGCACGGGAAAACGGTGTCGAGATCACGGAACTCTCCACCCATCTTCAGGGCCAGCTTGTGGCTGTGCATCCCGCCTATGACGAGGTGTTCGACGGTTTTGCAGCCCCGGAAGTGCGCGGCAATCCCAAGGCTCGTCAGGAATGGGCGGTCGAACAGGTGAAGATGGCGATCACCGCCTCGAAACATCTCGGCATCAAGGCGCATGCGACCTTCTCAGGCGCGCTTGTCTGGCCGTATCTCTATCCGTTTCCGCAGCGTCCGGCCGGTCTGGTCGAGACTGCCTTCGACGAACTGGCGAAACGCTGGACGCCGATCCTGAACCATGCCGACGAAAACGATGTCGACGTGTGTTACGAGATCCATCCGAGCGAGGACCTGCATGACGGCATCACCTTCGAGATGTTCCTGGAGCGGGTGAAGAACCATCCGCGCGCCAACATGCTCTACGATCCGTCGCATTATGTGCTGCAATGCCTCGATTATCTCGACAACATCGACATCTACAAGGACCGGATCAAGATGTTTCACGTCAAGGACGCGGAATTCAACCCGACCGGAAGGCAGGGCGTGTATGGCGGCTTCCAGAGCTGGGTGAACCGGGCCGGCCGCTTCCGTTCGCCGGGTGACGGTCAGGTGGATTTCGGTTCGATCTTTTCCAAGATGGCGGCAAACGATTTTGACGGCTGGGCCGTGGTCGAGTGGGAATGCGCGCTGAAACATCCGGAAGACGGGGCGCGGGAAGGCGCCGAATTCGTCAAGGCGCATATCATCCGCGTCACCGAACACGCATTCGACGACTTTGCCGCCGGCGGTACGGACGAGGCGGCGAACCGGCGGATGCTGGGGCTTTAAAGGGGGACGTCATGGCAATCGAAGGCAAACAGGACGATGCGCGCGAGCCGCGGATCAGGCTCGGTATGGTGGGCGGTGGTTCGGGCGCCTTCATCGGTGCGGTTCATCGCATGGCGGCCAGGTTGGACGACCAATTCGAGCTTGTTGCGGGCGCGTTGTCGTCGACCCCGGAAAAGGCTTTGGCCTCGGGGCGGGAACTCGGGCTCGATGCGTCGCGCACCTATGGTTCCTACAAGGACATGGCGATCCGTGAGGCGCGTTTGAAGGACGGTATCGAGGCGGTGTCGATCGTCACGCCCAACCATGTGCATTACGAAGCGGCGCGGGAATTCCTGAAGCGTGGCATCCATGTGATCTGCGACAAGCCGCTGACATCCAATCTGGCTGACGCGAAGAAGCTGAAGAAGCTGGCGGATGAAAGCGATGCGCTGTTCATCCTGACGCATAATTACACCGGTTATCCGATGGTGCGGCAGGCGCGGGAGATGATCGCCAATGGCGATCTCGGCAAGATCCGCGTGGTGCAGGTGGAATATGCGCAGGACTGGTTGACTGAAGCTGCCGAGCAGACCGGTGCGAAGCAGGCGGTATGGCGTACCGATCCGGCTCAATCCGGTGCCGGCGGCTCGACGGGCGATATCGGCACGCATGCCTATAACCTTGCCTCCTTCGTCACCGGGCTGACGCTCGAAAGCCTTGCGGCCGATCTCGACAGTTTCGTGCCGGGCCGCAGGCTGGATGACAATGCACATGTGATGCTGCGTTTTGCCGAAGGGGCGAAAGGCATGCTCTGGTGCAGCCAGGTGGCACCGGGCAACGAGAACGGTTTGAAGCTGCGCGTCTATGGCGAAAAGGGCGGGCTGGAGTGGAGCCAGGAGAACCCTAATTATCTGTGGTTCACCCCGTTCGGGGACCAGAAGCGGCTTATTACCCGCAACGGTGCCGGAGCTGGAGCAGCGGCAGGGCGCGTATCGCGTATCCCGTCGGGGCATCCTGAAGGCTATCTCGAAGCTTTCGCGACGATCTATACGGAAGCCGCGCGTGCCATCCACGCGAAGAAGAAGGGGACGAAACTCGATAAGGCGGTGATCTATCCGACGGTGGATGACGGGGTGAAGGGTGTCGCCTTCGTTGAGGCCTGCGTTGCGTCTTCGAAACGGAACGGTGCCTGGGTCAAGCTCTGAGTGCATTCCAGCACGGATGGTAGAACTTACCGGTTCTGCCATCCGCCTTGCTTTGGTCGGCTTCGGCCGATAGACAAGGGCTAGTCAGCAATACCAACAGGATGTGTGCAGCAATGGATTTCATCTCGATCGCAACGCCGCTTTGCCTTGCAATCCAGGGAAATCATATCCATGCCTGTATCCATCACACTTTCCAATCTTTCGTGGTCCACGCCTGACGGCCGCAATCTTTTCTCCAATATCGATCTGAGTTTTTCAGCCGAGCGCGCAGGGTTTGTCGGCCGCAATGGTGTCGGCAAGACGACGATCCTGAGGCTTGTCGCCGGGGACATTCAGCCACAGACGGGTTCGATTTCCGTGCAGGGCCGGATTGGCATGATGCGCCAGAGCGTGCAGGTCGATGACAGCGCGACGGTTGCCGATCTTTTCGGCGTGACGACCGAGCTCGCGCTTCTCAGCAACGCGGTTGCCGGCGACGCGACGGTTGATGAAATCGCAACCATCGACTGGCTCCTTGAAGAGCGGGTGGCTGCGGCCCTTTCCGAAGTCGGTCTCGATGCCGGGCCCGAGGCGCGTCTTGCCACGCTTTCCGGCGGGCAGCGCACGCGTGCGGGGCTTGCTTCACTGGTCTTTCGCGAGCCGGATTTTTTGCTGCTGGACGAGCCGACCAACAATCTCGACAGGGACGGACGTGCAGCGGTGATCGATCTTCTGTCGCGCTGGAGGGGCGGGGCGATCGTGGTTAGCCATGACCGTGAGCTTCTTGAAACCATGGACGCGATCATCGAACTGACGACGATCGGCGCCAGGCGGTATGGAGGCAACTGGAATAGGTTTCAGGAGCGCAAGGTGCTGGAACTAGCGGCCGCTCAGCATGATCTTGCGGATGCTGAAAAGACGTTCGACGAGATTGCTCGCACTGCTCAGGTTCAGGCGGAGAGGAAGGCGCGCAAGGATAGTGCCGGCAAACGCAAGGCAGACCGGGGTGACATGCCCCGGATCGTTGCCGGCGGGCTGAAAATGCAAAGCGAGGCTACGAGTGGCGAGAATGCCCGGCTGGCGATGCGGCGCAAGCAGCAAGCATCCGAAGAGATTGCGGAGGCGAGGCAGAAGATCGAAATCCTCCAGCCGTTTTCGGTGCATATTGCTTCGACTGGACTTCCTGTGGCCAAGACCGTAATGCGGCTCGATCATGCGAGTGTCGGGTATGGCGATGGCCCACCCGTTCTGTCAGATGTTTCTTTCGATCTGGTCGGGCCGGAGCGGGTTGCTATCGTTGGGTCCAACGGTTCCGGCAAAACGACGCTCATCCGCGCGATTACTGGGGAGATCGCGTCATCCGAGGGCACCGTGTCCGTCTTTACGGATTATGCATTGCTCGACCAGACCGTCAGCCTGCTCGAGGCGGGGACGACGATCCGGGACAATTTTCGTCGCCTCAATCCGGATGCCGACGAGAATACATGCAGGGCGGCTTTGGCCCGCTTCATGTTCCGGGCGGACGCGGCATTGCAGCCGGTCTCAACACTGAGCGGCGGGCAGTTGCTGAGGGCAGGGTTGGCTTGTGTGATTGGCGGCGCAAATCCACCGCTATTGCTCATTCTGGATGAGCCGACCAATCATCTGGATCTCGATTCGATAGCGACGGTGGAACGCGGACTGTCGGCGTATGACGGAGCGTTGCTGGTCATCAGTCATGACGAAGTGTTTCTGGATGCGATCGGCATCACGCGTAGACTGGAATTGCCTTTACGGACAAAAGGCTGAGGGTGCCCCTCAGCCTTTCCGACGTTTTTACTTGCTCTTCATCTTGGCATCGACGCTGACCGGGCCGGGGCCGGCGGCGAAGATATAGAGGAAAATGAAGCAGAACAGGATGGCCGCTACGCCGCCATTTTGTGCCGGATAGATACCGCGCGGAAAATGGCCGATGAAATAGGCGAAGGCCATCAGTCCGGAAAGGACGAAGGCTGCATAACGGGTCTTGAAGCCGATGAGTACGCAGAAGCCGAGCACCAGTTCCAGCATGCCGGCGATCCAGGACATCGAACCTACCGGCGGCACGCTCTGCGCGGCCGGGAAATGCAGGATCTTCTGGGTGCCGTAGCTGAACAGGACCAATGCGGAGATGGCACGGAGCAGGCTCAGGAAATACGGCTGGGAGCGGTCGAGGTTTTGCAACATGGGTGTTTCCATTTGATTCCAATGGAACGCTTCATCCTTCGCCAAATATTGCAGCGCAACACAACTCGGTTGAAATCGTCGTGATCAGCCTGGAATCTCAACGGAACATTGAACCCAACCGAAGGACGAGCTTGCGGTCGAAGAGATTGGACTTGTCGTACATCCAGGTCAGGGCTTCGGTCGTCGACCATGCCTTCTTGTAGGGGCGCACGGTGGTCAGCGCGTCGAAGACATCGCAGACGGTGCAGATGCGAACAGCGGTGCCGATCTGTTCGGCCTTCAGGCCAAGCGGATAACCGCTGCCATCCAGTGCCTCGTGATGCAGGCGGCAGACATCGAGGATGAGATCCGAGACGCCGCCGAGCTTCTTCATGTGGCGATAGCCGATTTCGGGATGGTTGCGGATCACACGCTTTTCGGTGGCGTTCAGTTCGCCCGGCTTGTTGAGAATGGCATTGGGTATAAGCAGCTTGCCCAGGTCGTGCAGAATGCCGGCGCGGCCGATCTCGTCGACCAGGGTCTCGTCGAACTCCAGCAAGACCGCCATCTGCGCCATCAGGCCGGCAACGGAGACGGAGTGGAGATAGGTTGCCTTGTCCTTGGTCTTCAGGCGCGTGACCTGCATGAATAGATCGGGAGCCGCTTCGACTGCCCGTCGCGCGGATGCCGCCGATTGGGCGATCTGCTCCATGTCGACCCTGCCGGACACCATGCCCGTCACGCTCTGGCGCATGCTGGTCATGGCATCATCGAGCGCCTTGTCGGTCTCGGTTGCCGGTGATTTGTCGAGTGAGGCGAGTTTCGCATAACGCGGCGGCGCGCGTTCGAGGAGAGCTGTTGCGTCGATACGGCTTTTCTGGCGACTGACAAGGATGTCTGTGGCGGAGGAGTGGAGGATTGCCTTCATATCCTCTTCGGAGTCGAGCATGAACCGCCGCCGGGAGAACTCACTGCTCGGGCATTCGACCGATTCTATAAAAAGGCCGGGCTGGACAAGATTTTTCGGTAATCGAAGTATCACGCCACTCAATTCCTCGAATTGTGAGGATATTTGGCGCTATCGAGAATGAATAAATCACCTATTTGGGTGATGCCGCGGCTTTATTTTTGTCTGTTGGTGAAGAGTTTATTAGCGGAGTTTCGGTTTCGTCGTGGTTGAAGCCGAATTCTTCACTTCAAGTGTTTTCTCTCGTCTCTGTGTGACGGGAAACAGTTGCGTGACGCGAGGTGAATAGCTCCGCCACCTTAAGATGGCGGAGCCGGATGCGATCAGTGTGTTGCCGCGTCGCGAACTGCCTTGACCTGGGCAGCCGATACGCTCGGTGCCTTGTTGTGCCAGCCTTGACGCAGGAAGGTGGCAAGCGTTGCGACCTCTTCGTCTGACAGGCGCTGGTCATAACCCTGCATGCGCAGCTTCATCGGACGGTCTGCCGTGGAGGGCAGTTCGGCACCGTGGAGGATGACGCTGATCAGGCCCTTCGGCGATTTTGCCGTGACGAGCGAGTTGCCGTCGAGTTCCGGGAACGTCTCGCCGGCGCCCTTACCGTTGACGATGTGGCAGGCCGCGCAGTTGTCGAGATAGAGGCGTGGGCCGAGCGGCATATCCGGCTTGGCGTCCGTCAGCAGCTTTTCCGTCTCTGTTACCTCAGGCTTTGCGGAAGCGGCCGCAGCATTTGCCGGCGCGGTCCCGATCTTCTTGAGGTAGGTGGCGATCGCCATGTTGTCCTCATGCGTGAGGTACTGGAGCGAGTCGCGCACGACCAGCATCATTTCGCCGGTTGCAGAAGAATGGGCGTTACGGGCGGTCGCGAGATAGGCCGCGGTCTGCTCCGTGGTCCATTTCTGCGGGCCGCTTTCCGGACCACGAAGGTCAGGAGCGGTGTAACCGTCGATCTCGCCGCCGGTTAGGAAGGCCTTCGACGAGCTGTCGATGCCGTCCTGCGACATGAACAGTGTGCGCGGGCTGTGGCAGGCGGCGCAGTGGGCTGCACCTTCGACCAGATATTTGCCGCGGTTGAACTGCTCGTCCTGACCTTCTTCCGGCTTGAAACCGGCCTGATAGCTGGCGGCCAGCCAGTTCCAGGCGCGCAGGCCGAAACGCATGTTGAACGGGAAGGAGAGCTTGGTTTCCTCGACCTTGTTGGAAACCGGCTGCACCTCATGCATGAAGTAGTCGTAGAGAGCCACGACATCTTCTTCCGTCAGCTTGCGATAGTTCTCGTACGGCATGGCCGGATAGAGATGCGTGCCGTTCGGAGCAACGCCATCGTAAAGGGCCGCACGAAAATCGTCGAGCGACCAGTTGCCGATGCCGGTTTCCTTGTCCGGGGTGATGTTGGTGGTCCAGATCGTGCCCATCGGGCTCTGGATGGCACGACCACCCGCAAAAGGCTTGCCGCCTTCATTGGTGTGGCAGGCCATGCAGTCGCCGGCGCGCATGACATATTCACCCTGGCCCTTTGCCGGCTTGAAGTCGGCGGCAAGCTGGGTGGCCGGGCCGGTACGCTGCGCCGGCACGAAGATGAAGGCGAGAAGGGCGATGACGCCCAGAATGACGAGGACGCCGAGAACGCGGATGAGTTTCTTCATGGGTTCTCTCCTCACACCAGCGCACGCGGATTGGGCAGGTAATCCTTGCGGATGTGATGCGCCGCCCAGTAGGCCAGGCCGCCGACCATGCCGGTCGGGTTGTACTGCGTGTTCTGCGGGAAGGTGTTGGCACCCATGACGAACAGGTTATGGCAATCCCAGGACTGCAGGTAACGGTTGAGAACCGAGGTCTTCGGATCGTCGCCGGTCACCGTGCCGCCGGTATTGTGCGTGGTCTGGTAAGGACGGACGTCGAACATGGCGCCTTCCTTCTTGAAACCTTCCTGCAGCGTCGTCGGGTTCATCGACTTGGCGACCGGTTCCATCTTCTGCTTCATGAACTGTGTCTGGCGGATTTCGTTCGGATGCCAGTTATAGGTCATGCGCAGCATCGGACGGCCGTGGCGGTCCTTGTAGGTCGGGTCGAGGTCGAGATAGTGGCCACGATAGGACATGACGGAGCCGTGGGCGCCGATGTTCATCGCATGGCCGTACCATTCGCCGATGCCCTTCTTCCAGCCCGCGCCCCAGCTTGGGGTGCCTGCCGGCAGCGGCATCGTGTGGCCCGGCTGACCATTGGTCTGGCCTGCACGCCAGTAAGCGCCACCGACAAAACCTTCCTTGGCGAAGTCGATGTTGTCGATGCCGAAATCGTCGATGCAGAAGCCGTTGGCGCCGGTGCCGATGAACGGGTTGAAGTTCTCGTCCTTGAAGAACAGCGTGTAGCCGCCGGTAATCTGGTAGGCATAGTTACGGCCGACGACACCTTCATTGGTGTTGGGGTCGTAAGGCTGGCCGATGCCCGAAACGAGCATCAGGTGGACGTTGTTCAGAGCAAACGCGGTCAGGATGACCAGGTCTGCAGGCTGGAAGACTTCTTCGCCGGTCTTGTGGTCGAAATAGGTGACGCCGGTGACGGTCTTGCCGTCGGCAGCCTTTTCGACGCGAAGCACTTCCGAGTTGACGCGATATTCGAAATTCTTCTTGCGCTTCAGGGCATCGATAATGGCCGTCTGCGGGGAAGACTTCGAGTAGTTGTAGCAGCCGTAACGCTCGCAGAAACCACAGTGGTTACACGGGCCCATCTGCATGTTGTATTCGTTCTTGTAGTCCTTGGAGGCGATGCCGCCCGGGCTCGGGAACGGGTGGTAGCCTGCAGCCTTGGCAGCGTCGCGGAACTTTACGCCATCCCAGGTCGAAGGCATGGCCGGCATCGGATATTCATCCGAACGCGGTGCTTCGAACGGGTTGCCGCCTTCGACGATCTTGCCGTTGATATTGCCGGCGGTGCCGGAAATGCCGGCGACCTTCTCGAAGCGGTCGAAATGCGGCTCGAGCTCTTCATAGGTCATCGGGTAGTCCTGGATCGTCATGTCTTCCGTCATGACGCCTGCGCCGAACTTTTCGGTCACGTAGGACTTCAGGCGATATTCCGACTGCATCGGACGCCAGTTGAGGCCGTTCCAGTGGGTGCCGGCGCCACCGACGCCGGTGCCGAGCAGGAATGTGCCGAGGCTGCGGTAGGGCAAGGCCTCTTCGTCCAGCGAACGGCGGATGGTGACCGTCGTGTTGGCCGGCTTTTCCATCATGCCGTAACGGATGCCGTATTTCAGCTCGTCGATCATGTTCGGATACTGGAAGTCGGGAACGGTCGCCTGATCGTGACCGCGTTCCAGCGCCAGAACCTCGAGGCCTTCATTGGCAAGCTCGATGCCCATGATCGCGCCTGTCCAGCCGAAGCCGACCAGAACGACGTCTTTTTTCTTTTCTGTACGTGCCATGATCGTTAGCCCCTTTCGCCGGAGATCGAGACGGGGCCAAGCGGATACTTGACGTTATGCTTGCCAACCCACTCCTTGTAGGAGCCGCGGGCGCCCGGGAAGCCGATATATTTCCAAGCCGCCATGCCATGGTTGCCGCCATACATCGGGTCGGAGAAATATCCTTCCTTGGTGTTGGCCAAGAGGATGCCGAAAAATTCGCGCAATTCCGGCTTGATCTTCATCTCGTCCTTCTGGAGCGAGGTCAGAGCTTTGTCCTGGGTTTCAGCATCCAGCTCGGCAAAGATCTTGCCGTGGGTGGTCTTGCACCAGTCGTCGAAGAGCGGGATTGCCTGCTGGTAGATTTCCAGCGGGCTGAGAGGCGTTTGCCAGCCGCGCAGCGGGCTTGCCGCCGGCTGATAGGGGCCGACCATGTACCAGTCGGAAGCCTTGCCGTAATCGCCGGCCAGCTGCTTGTCGATGAAGACGGGAACGCGCGTTTCGATCGCGCCGGGGCCATCGCCGTCCGACGGGATAAGTCTTGCTACCGCTGCCATGACGAAAACCCACTCACTGGGCTTGAGACAGTCCGGTTTGTATTCTGTGAGGGCGACGGGTTCAGGTTTCTGTTCGGCCTTGGCCGGAACGGCGATACCGGCAATAGCAGCGGTCGCCGCCGAGGCTTTCAGGAAACCTCGACGGGACGGCAGGCCCGGAATATCTCTCATTGTTCACTCCTTCGTGGCTGAGGGGGACAGCCATTGAAATTCAAGCGAGGCCTCCGAGACGGGGAGGGCGTCACTATGACACCTGCGCTCTATCGCCGCAGACGGAGTGCTTCAAGGATCGAAAGGCTAAATTTCGCCCAATTTTCGCCAGGATTGAGAATGTTTTTCTATAAATGAATATCTATCGCTAAAATTGTACGTCTTATTGATTGTATTTTGGAATTTGTAACTCATTTTTGCGGCAAAAAATCTATCTTTGCGTGTGCTGCGCCAGACTTATGCGGTGCTTGAGAGGGTACGGGGCAGCCACCTGTGGGTGTTTTTGCAGCTCCCTTTGCGCGGCATCGTTGCTCCTGCAAAGCGCGGCAATATCTGTTATTGAGGTCGGCGACATCAGGACGGGATTCTGATTTCCGTTGCCCGACGAGCCATCATAAAGAGGACAGCTTGCACATGACCGATCCGAAGATTTTCGCGGCGCGTTTTCCCGGTGACTTTCTCTTCGGCGTGGCAACTGCCGCCTTCCAGATCGAAGGCGCAACCAAGGCCGACGGGCGCAAACCATCGATCTGGGATGCTTTCTCCAACATGCCGGGGCGGGTGTTCAACCGCGACAACGGCGATGTCGCCTGTGACCACTACCATCGCTTGGAAGAGGATCTCGATCTGATCAAGGAAATGGGTGTCGAGGCCTATCGGTTCTCGATCGGATGGCCGCGCATCATTCCGGAAGGCACCGGTCGCATCAACGAAAAGGGGCTCGATTTCTATGACCGGCTGGTCGATGGCTGCAAGGCGCGCGGTATCAAGACCTATGCAACGCTGTATCACTGGGATCTGCCGCTTTCCCTGATGGGAGATGGGGGTTGGACGGCACGTACCACCGCTTACGCTTTCCAGCGTTACGCTAAGGTCGTCATGGCCCGGCTTGGTGACCGGCTGGACGCTGTCGCGACGTTCAACGAGCCGTGGTGCTCCGTATGGCTTTCGCATCTTTACGGCGTGCACGCGCCGGGAGAGCGCAACATGGAGGCGGCACTGGCCGCCATGCACACGACCAACCTTGCTCATGGTCTTGCTGTCGAAGCTATTCGGCACGTGACGCCGAATGTGCCCGTCGGACTGGTGCTCAATGCCCATTCCGTCATTCCCGGTTCCGAAAGCCCCCAGGACAAGGCTGCGGCAGAGCGAGCATTCGATTTCCACAATGGCGCGTTTTTCGGCCCGGTGTTCAAAGGAGAATATCCGTCATCGCTGATCGAGGCGCTGGGCGAGAAGATGCCGAAGGTCGAGGAGAGCGATCTTGCGATCATCAGCCAGAAACTCGACTGGTGGGGGCTCAACTATTACACGCCGATGCGCGTGACCAACGATTCGGCGGAGGAAGCGATCTACCCCGCCACGCAGGGAGCGCCCTTCGTCAGTCGGAAGGTGACGGATATCGGTTGGGAAATCTACGCACCGGCGATGAAGTCGCTGGTGGAGGATCTTTACCGTCGTTACGAACTGCCCGATTGCTACGTGACCGAGAACGGTGCAGCCTACAATATGGGGCCGCAGAATGGCCAGATCGACGACCAGCCGCGGCTGGACTACTATGTCGACCACCTCTCGGTCGTGGCGGATCTCGTTTCGGATGGTTATCCGATGAAGGGCTATTTCGCCTGGAGTCTGATGGACAATTTCGAATGGGCTGAAGGTTACCGCATGCGGTTCGGCCTCGTTTACGTCGATTACGAAACCCAGGAACGCACGATCAAAAAGAGCGGAAAATGGTATCGCGAACTCGCGTCCCAATTTCCCGGCGGAAATCATCGGGTGGCTTGATAAAAGCCAGGCGCAATAGGGGCTTAGGAAGAGTTTTTCCCTCGCTCGCCAATAATTGAAATTCCATCCCTAGGAATTAGGGTAGGGCCGGGGCATTGATCTGCCACCAACAAGGCTGCTAGGCCTTTTTCCAAGAGAAAGCCGATCGAAATGCTCCGGAAAGTCACCTGTCATCGAATGTGCCGTCTGGGCGCGTGATCGAGCGGTATTCTCGCCGCCAAGAATGACCTGACTTAACTCGTGAGTTTCAAATGACCATCCAACATGCCGCGACAGGTGTCGCGCCGTCCGTCCGAGCGGAGGGAATAAACCAGGGGGCGTCTTCCGGCACTCCCATGGTTTCCTTCGAGGGCGTAACGAAGCGCTTCGGCGGTACGGGCGGCCAGCCCGCTTTCACGGCCCTTGACGGGATCGATTTCACCGTTGCACACGGCGCGATCACCGGCATTATCGGTCGCTCGGGCGCCGGCAAGTCGACGCTTATTCGCCTGGTCAACGGGCTTGAAAAGCCGACATCCGGCAAGGTCATCGTCGATGGTACGGAAGTCGGTGGTCTGCCGGAATCGGGCCTGCGCGATCTGCGCCGGCAGATCGGCATGATCTTCCAGCACTTCAATCTCCTGTCGTCCCGCACCGCTTTCGACAACGTCGCGCTTCCGCTGGAAATTGCCGGCGTCGATGCAAGGACGATCAAGGCCAAGGTCGGGCCGTTGCTCGATCTGGTCGGTCTCGGCGACAAGGCGGGCAGCTATCCGTCCGAACTGTCGGGTGGCCAGAAGCAGCGCGTCGGCATTGCCCGTGCGCTGGCGACAGATCCGAAGCTTCTGCTCTCGGATGAAGCCACCTCGGCTCTCGACCCGGAAACGACGCAATCCATTCTCGAACTTCTGAAGCGCATCAATGCCGAGCTTGGCCTGACCGTGCTTCTCATCACCCACGAGATGGAAGTGGTGAAGACGATCGCGACCGATGTTGCAGTGATCGACAAGGGTCTGATCGTCGAGTCGGGCCGGGTCTTCGACGTCTATGCCAGCCCGAAACACGATACGACGCGGACACTGCTCGCTTCGTCTCTGGCGCTGCCGGAATGGCTGCGGACCGGTATCAAGCATTCTCCTTCGGCAGGTGATCGAGCGCTGGTGCGACTGGTGTTCTTCGGAGAGACGGCCTTCCAGCCGCTGACCGGCCGGCTCGTTGCCGAGCTTGGTTCCGACGTCAACATTCTCGCAGGCGGGATCGAGGAGATCGGCGGCAAGCCTTTCGGCTCCCTGGTCGTATCCTATTCCGCAGAACCCGCCGTTATCGAGCGGGCCAATCGCTTCTATGCCGAAACCGGCCTTTCCACGGAGGTGCTCGGTTATGTCGCCTGATATGATGTTGAACCTGATCCTGAAATCGCTTGGTCAGACGCTGCAGATGGTTGCCGCTGCCGGTGTGATCGGTTCGCTGATCGGTCTGCCGATCGGCATCTTCCTGGCTACCAGCGGTCGGGGTGAGCTGTTCCCGGCTCCGACGATCAACCGCATCGTCGGCCTGATCATCAATGCGGCGCGCTCCACGCCCTTCATCATTCTCGTCGTTGCGATCATTCCGTTCACGCGACTGATTACAGGCACGTCGATCGGTACCTATGCGGCGATCGTGCCGCTGACGATCGCGACCATTCCCTTCTTCGCGCGTCTGGTCGAGGCGGCGATCCGGGAAATCGACAAGGGTCTGATCGAGGCTGCCCGCGCGATGGGCGCGACACCGACGCAGATCGTCTTCAAGGTCCTGCTTGCGGAAGCCCGCCCTTCACTGATGGCTGCACTCACCATGACCATGGTCAGCCTGATCGGCTATTCGGCAATGGTCGGTGCTGTTGGCGGCGGCGGTCTCGGCGACCTTGGCATCCGCTACGGTTACCAGCGCTTCATGCCGGAAATGATGCTCGCCGTTGTCGTCGTGCTGATCGTACTCGTCCAGCTCGTCCAGAGCGCCGGCGATGCACTGGCCCGTCGTTTCGATAAACGTAACCGCAAGAACTGAGTTTTCAGAGGGACAAGATAATGAAGAAACTGATTGTTGCGGCCACTCTTGCCGCTCTCTTCTCCACCGGTGCGGCGCTTGCTGAAACCAAGAAGGTCGGCGTGACGCCCGGTCCGCATGCGCAGATCGTCGAGAAGGTAAAGGAAGTCGCCGCCAAGAAGGGACTTGAACTCGATGTCGTTGAGTTCTCCGATTATGTTGTGCCGAACCAGGCGCTGTCGGATGGTGATATCGACATCAACTCGTTCCAGCACCAGCCTTATCTGGACAACCAAGTGAAGGAGCGGAAGCTCGATCTGGTCAGCGTGGCGAAGTCGGTCAACTTCCCGATGGCCGGTTATTCGAAGAAGATCAAGGCTCTGTCCGAGCTGAAGGACGGTGCGTCGGTCGCCATCCCGAATGACCCGAGCAACGGTGCGCGTGCGCTGCTGCTGCTGGCAGACCAGAAGCTGATCACACTCAAGGACGGTATCGGCGTGAAGGCCTCGGTTGCCGACATTACCGAGAACCCGAAGAAGCTGAACATTCTCGAACTCGACGCCGCCCAGCTGCCGCGTTCGCTCGATGACGTCGATCTCGCCGCCATCACCACCAATTACGCGCTTGCCGCCGGCCTCAACCCGAAGACGGACGGCATTTTCCAGGAAAGCACCAAGGCGCCTTACGTCGGCGTCATCGCCGTTCGCGCCAAGGACAAGGATGCCGACTGGGTGAAGACCTTCGTCGAAAGCTATCATAGCCCGGAAGTGTCCGCTTTCATCGAAGAGAAATTCAAGGGCGCGATCACGCCGACCTGGTAACCGCTTAAGCCATTGCGCCGCCGGTCCAGATCCCAAGGCCACGGACCGGCGGCGCCATAAACCCAATAAAATCGTGAGGAAACATCCAATGAAGAAGCTCGTACTCGCCGCCGCATTTGCGCTTGCTGCCGCAAGCTCCGCACTTGCCGAAGACATCAAGGTCGGCGTCACGCCGGGTGAACACGCCAATATCATGGAAAAGGTTGCCGCCGTCGCCAAGACCAAGGGCCTCAACATCGATATCATCGAGTTCTCCGATTATGTCGTGCCGAACCAGGCTCTGAATGACGGCGACATCCAGGCCAACTCGTTCCAGCACCAGCCTTACCTCGACAACCAGATCGCCGACCGCAAGTTCGATCTCGTTGCCATCGGCAAGACGATCACCACCCCGATGGGCGTCTATTCCAAGAAGGTGAAGAGCCTCGACGAGCTGAAGGACGGCGACACCGTTGCCATCCCGAACGACCCGACCAATGGCGGCCGCGCTCTGCTGGTTCTGGCTTCGAAGGGGCTGATCAAGTTCAAGCCGGATGCCGGTATCAAGGTGACGCCTTCTGACATTATCGAGAACCCGAAGAAGATCGAATTCTCCGAACTCGACGCTGCCCAGCTGCCGCGTTCGCTCGATGACGTCGATGCCGCCGTCATCAACACGAACTACGCCATGGAAGCCGGTCTGAACCCTAAGAAGGACGCGATCGCCATCGAAGGCGAAAAGTCGCCTTACGCCAACATCATTGTTGTACGCTCCGCCGACAAGGACGCTCCCTGGGCCAAGACGCTGGTCGAAGCCTATCACGACGAAAGCATCCGCAAGTTCATCAATGATGAATACAAGGGTGCGCTGATCCCGTCCTGGTAATCTGCTGCCAAGCGAAAATATTGATCTGTTACAGCCCCTTACGCGAGAGATCGCGTAAGGGGCTTCTTTTTGATGTGGTATCTTTCACTTCAATCTTAACTGTATCTGAAGGAATATTCGCGATAAACTTCTGGTTTAGTGAGGGGTTCTATGGGGCTGTTATCATTCCGTTTCCGACGCCCCGTGAACGTTGGGCGCAAGTCCGCCGTGACTTCGATGCTCGGCGCCTTCGCCATTGTCGTTTTTCTCGTCACCGTCTTCATTCTCACGGCCGTCAACCGGATTGCAGACCACACCAACAATCTCGATGAACAACGGTCGCGTGCGACGACCAGTGGTGCAGTTCGGACCTTTCAGGATCAGCTTCATGCGACGCTGAACGACTATGCCGCCTGGGACGATGCGGCGAATTTCGTTTATGCGCCGGACGGGCAGGACTGGATCGTCAGCAATTTCGGCGACATGACCGTCAACAGCGATCTTTTCGACGTTGCGATGCTGCTGGACACCCACCGCAATGTGTTGATGGCCTATCAGGACGGTCATCCTGTCGACTGGGCACCCGGCGACTATTTCGATTCATCGCTCTGGACACTTTTCGACAAGGCGCAGTCGGCTGGCCCGGAGAGCGTGCCGGAGGCGACAGGATTTATCGCTACCAGCAAGGGTGTTTCGGCGATCGGTGTCGCTCTCATCCGCGAGAAGTCGGGTGCTATCGACGTGTCTGCGGAAAACCGGCGCTATCTGGTTTTCGCACGCCATCTCGATAACGAGAAGGTTGCGGCGCTCGGAGAGACCTATGTCATTGGCGGACTGCATTTCGTCGGTGCCGATGAGGCGCTGCCCAATGCAGTCGAGATCCGTAACGTGCATGGCCGGCTTCTGGCAAAGCTTGGCTGGACGCCGCGCAAGCCGGGGGACGTCAGCTACCTTCAGGTCCGCTCACTGGTTTACAGCGCGGTGGCCATGGTCGGGCTTTTCTTCCTGCTTCTGCTGGTTGCCGGAACGAATACTCTCAATCGACTGAAAGCCGATGAGGCCTCTGCGCGCCGTCTAGCGATGACCGACAGGCTGAGTGGTCTGCTCAACCGTACGGGTTTCTTCATGGCTCTCGATGATATGGTGGAGGAAGGCGCGCGCAACGGGCAGAGCGTGACTATGCTCTATCTCGATCTCGACGGATTCAAGGAAGTCAACGATGCCTATGGGCATGGTACCGGCGACACGCTGATCCGCAGCGTCGCGGCAGGGTTGAGGATCCTCGTGGGCGAGGGGGCTGTGCTTGCGCGGGTCGGTGGAGACGAGTTTGCCATTGCAGTTCTTTCGGACGATCCGGGCCGCGAGACGGCGATGCTGTGCGAGCGCATTTTAGGCTTTTTCGCGGAGCCCTTCACCATCGGTGAGCGGGTGGCCGTGATCGGCACGAGCATCGGCATCGCGATATCCGTGCGCGGCAGCGTTAATGGTGGAGAACTGGTTCGGCGCGCCGACATGGCGATGTATCGGGCCAAGGATAGCGGGCGCAGCCGCTTTGAGTATTACACGCCGGACTTGGATGCCGAGCGGGAGGAGCGCCACAGGCTCGAAATCGACCTAAGGATCGCCATCGAACGGCAGGAGCTGACCGTTGTCTATCAGCCGGTGGTCTCGGCGCAGGATGGCCGGATCGTGGGGGTGGAGGCGCTGGCCCGCTGGAACCGCAGGGGCTATGGCGCGGTTTCCCCGGATGTCTTCATTCCGATCGCCGAAACCTCCGGCCTGATCGATCAGCTCGGTCTCTTTGTGTTGCATCGTGCCTGCGAGACGGTGAAACGCTGGCCGGGCCTCAAGCTGTCGGTCAACATCTCTCCGGGGCAATTCCGCGACCCTGCGTTCCCGCAGAACGTTGCCTGCGTACTTCGCCAGACAGAAGCCAGCCCCGCCGAAATCACGCTGGAGATGACCGAAGGTTATTTCATCCAGAATGCCGACCGGGCGAAAACCTCAATGGCCGAGCTGCGGCGGCTGGGGGTCCATATCGCACTCGACGATTTCGGCGCCGGTTTCTCAAGCGTCGGTTATCTCAGGCAGTTCGGTTTCGACCGCATGAAGATCGACAAATCTCTGATCCACGCGCTCGATCAGGAACGAAGCGCGGTCGACCTTCTGCATGCGACCGTGGCACTTGCGCGCTCGCTGGATATTCCAGTTACCGCCGAAGGTGTGGAGACGGACGCCCAGGTGCTGCAGTTGCGGCTCACAGGCTGTGATCAGTTGCAGGGCTACCTGTTCGGCCAACCGATGTCGGCTGACGATATTGATAGCGTTTTCCGGCGCGATGAGCGCAGGGCGATCTTTTCGCTGGCGTGACATTAGTCAGAGATAGCGCGGGACCTTAACTTTCAGAAGCTCCACCAAGCGTGGATCCATGAATTGATAGTCGTCGGGAATATCAAGGCAGACGAGGCGCGCGCTCTTCATCGCGGCGCGATATCTCGATTGCAGTTTGGTTGTGTGGGCGCGTTCCATCACGAAGATGATGTCCGCCCATTCGACGAGTTCGTCGGAAAGCGGGTTTTCTGCGTCGTTATTCGTGCCCGCGGAAGAAGTCTCTATTCCCGGCCAGTCGGCAAATATCTGCTCGGCCGTCGGGCTGCGCAGTTTGTTCTGGCTGCAGACGAAGAGAACGTTCTTCACCCGCTATCTCCTCAGCTACCGATATGCCTGACGCCGCGCTTCTTGGCGAGGGCGATCTGGTGTTGCCGCTGGCGGTAACGCAGGCGGTCCGCCTCACTGCGTGTGTCGTAGCAGTTGGAGCAGGAGACACCTTCTTCGTATTTCGCAGAGGTGATCTCTTCGGCAGTGATCGGATTGCGGCAGGCGTGGCAGAGCTTGTGATTGCCTTCCTTCAGGCCGTGCTCGACCGAGACGCGCTCGTCGAAGACGAAGCAGGCGCCTTCCCAGAGGCTTTCCTCTTCCGGCACTTCCTCGAGATATTTGAGGATGCCGCCCTTCAAGTGATAGACCTCTTCGAAGCCTTCTTCTTTCATAAAAGCGGTCGCCTTTTCGCAACGGATGCCGCCGGTGCAATACATGGCGATCTTCGGCTTGTTGTGCAGGCCGGTATTGTTGCGCACCCAATCCGGAAACTCGCGGAAGGTCTTCGTATTCGGATCGACGGCGCCCTTGAAGATGCCGATCGCGGTCTCGTAATCATTGCGCGTGTCGATCAGGATCGTTTCCGGATCGGAGATCAGCGCGTTCCAGTCCTTCGGGTCGACGTAAGTACCGACTATCTTGTTGGGGTCGATATCCTCGACGCCCATGGTGACGATCTCTTTTTTCGGCCGGACCTTCATGCGCAGGAAAGGCATCTTCGATGCGCGGCTTTCCTTGTGCTCCAGATTGGCAAATTCCGGCTGGGCGCGCAGATGAGTGAGCAGGCGGGCGATCGCATCGTCGGTGCCGGCAACCGTGCCGTTGATGCCTTCGCGGGCAATCAGCAACGTACCCTTGATGCCGTTCTCGTCACAGAAAGCCTGCAAGGGTTCGCGGAACGCCTCGAAACGCTCGAAACGGGCGAAATGATAAAGCGCCGCAACGAGGAAGCCATTGGTTGCCCCGTCGGTCGCATGGGACCGAGATGTGATCTGATTGTCTGTCATGGGGCTCAAATACAGCGCTATCGCGCGCCGCGCAACGCGGATTCTTCCTCTGCTTTTCGAGGTTCTGCCCCGTTCCTGTTGGTCTTGCCGGAGCTGGTTCCTGCCGCTCTCTCCCAAAGGAGCGCAATCAGGGCGGCCTCTTCCTCCGGTGTCTCTGCCAGCAGTCCTTGAGCCTTTTCCATCGCATCGCGCCGCAGCGTCTGCTGACGATTGATGATTGCCGCGAGCAGGCGTGCAAGCCTGTCGCCACTGCCGAACAGGCTGGGCTTCTTGTCCGCCAATTCGGTGAGGACCGAGAGATCGTGCTCGTGGCCCAGAAGATCCACCAGCGTCTTGCATTCGTTCTGTTTCGCCTGCATCGCAGAGGGCCAGATTTCACGCAGAAGCGAGAGGTGCATCCAATAGGCCTGCCCGCTCTTTCGCAGTTCGTGATAGGTTTCGGCGCCGCCCTGCTTCTCACATTCGCTCACCGCGGCATGGGCTTTTTCCAGCTGCTTTCTCCAGGCCTTTCCAAGGTGCTTTGCCGTCTTGCGCGGGGTGTCCGAAAGGTTCAGGGCATCGAGCGCGTCGATCGCTTCGCGGCAACCGTCGATCGCCGAGGCGATCTTGGCGGGAAGGTCATGTTCTTCGGCAGCGATGCGATCCCTACGGGCGGTAAGCGTCGTTCGTGCCGTTTCGAGCGCGGTTCTTTCTTCGGGAGAGGCCGCGAAGTCTGCCAGATAGGTTACGGTTTCGACAAGTGCGGTCGCATCGCGTACGGACGAGAGTTGCCGGGCGATATCGCGGATCCTTGCATTCTCCTGCCTGCGGAAATCCGGAGCATCCGGCTGGATGAGCCGGTAGAGGGAACGAACACGCTTGAAGCGCTTGCGGGCGTCGTGAATGGCTTCGTGCGGGCCGTCGGGCTGATCTTCTAGATGGCCTATCGCTTTCGAAAGCTGCTGCCGGGCAGCGGAACAGAATTCGGTGGTGAAGGGTTCAGACGGCCTTAAACGGTAAGCCATGCACGAGTTCCTCGCTCAGGTCTTCAACTGCCATGTTGACGTTCGAATAACGCCGGTCACCGGTGATTTCCTTGCCTATCCAGTCGGGCAGGTTCGGCCGGTCCTTCTCGTTGGCGATCTCGACCTCTGCCACGACCAGACCGGCATAGGCACCGGCATAGACGTCCACTTCCCAAGTATAACCTTCATAGGGGACAAAGTAGCGGGTCTTTTCCAGAACGACGCCGAGGGCTTGCTCAGCCATTTCCTTGGCATCGGCAAGCGGAACGTCATATTCGAACTCGTCGCGGGCGAAGAGGTCGCGGCCGATCTTGATCGTCAGTTTCGCCCTTTCGCCATCCATGATGCGAACACGAACCGAACGATCCTTGCCGGAAGCGATATAGGCCTGCAGGAAGCTGGAGGACGAGGAGGCGCCGGAGCGCCAGCCGTCCGTCCTGACCAGATACTTCCGCTCGATTTCCTTCGCCATGTCATTTACACCTGTCTTGGAACATCGGCAGCAACCTAGTGCAAACATGACGATTGGAAAATGCGTTCTGTCGCACCGCCCGGTTTTTTCTCGACAATGACCGTGCCGACGTTTATTTCCGGGGCCATATTTTCAATCGTTTCAGGGAGAACGTGCATGGCTAGCAAAACCGAGAAAGTCCTTTCCATCCTCAAATTGCAGCCGGTCGTTCCGGTGCTGATCGTAGACGACGCGAAATCGGCTGTTAATCTGGCCAAAGCGCTCGTTGCCGGTGGCCTGCGCGCCATCGAAATCACCTTGCGCACGCCGGCGGCACTCGATGCTATCAAGGCGGTTGCTGCCGAAGTCGAAGGCGCCAACGTCGGTGCCGGCACCATTCTGAACTCCAAGGATTACGAAGCTGCCGTCAAGGCCGGCTCTACCTTCATCGTTTCGCCGGGCGTTGCACCGAGCGTTCTGGCTGCCGCCAAGGATTCCGCTGTTCCGCTTCTGCCGGGCACGGCAACGCCGAGCGAAGTCATGACGCTGCGCGAAGCCGGTTATGACGTGATGAAGTTCTTCCCGGCCGAGCAGGCTGGTGGGGCTGCCATGCTTAAGGCATGGTCCTCGCCGCTCGCAGGTACGTTCTTCTGCCCGACCGGTGGTATCTCGCTGAAGAATGCCAAGGATTACCTGTCGCTGCCGAACGTCGTCTGCGTCGGCGGCTCGTGGGTTGCTCCGAAGGAGCTGGTTGCTGCAGGCGACTGGGCCGGCATCACCAAGCTTGCTTCGGAAGCCTTCGCACTGAAGGGTTGAGATCACCGGGGATATTCCCCGAAGCGTTCTGACAATTTCGTTATCGGTCACGCGGGAAAATTGTTTTCCCGCGTTTTCGTTCCTATCTCCCAATCGAAATTCAACCGACAGGAGATATCGATGTTCGATGCGAAAAAGCTTCTCGACCAGTTCCTCGGGTCACAGGTTCCCGGGCGCTCGGGAAGCGACAAATCCGAATCCGCGTCGGGATGGGCCGGGCAGGTCACGGACATCGCCAGGAATAATCCTTTGAAGACTGCCGGTATCGCAGCCGCCATTCTCGGCACCAAGACAGGCCGCAAGCTTGCCGGCAATGCCGTGACGATCGGCGGTATCGCTGCTGTCGCTGGCCTCGGTTATCTCGCCTACAAGAATTACAAGTCGGGACAGTCGCCGCAGACAGCGCCGCAACCGCAGCCGACTTCGGCCGAGCCGATTGCGCTGCCGCCACCGGATTCCGCCTTCAGCCTTCAGTCGCCGCAGCTTTCCAATGATTTCGCGCTGACGCTCGTCAGGGCGATGATCGCTGCTGCCAAGGCTGACGGCCATATCGACCAGGCCGAGCGTGCCAACATCATGGAAAAAATCCATGCCGTAGATCTCGGGGCCGAAGCCGAGGCGTTCATTGCCGAGGAACTCGCCAATCCGGTCGACATCGACGATCTGGTGGCTGCTGCGCGCACCGAGGAGCAGAAGGTCGAGCTCTATACCGCAACAAGGCTGACGATCGATCCGGATACGCGGGCGGAGCGCGGTTATCTCGATATGCTTGCTGGCCGTCTCAATCTGCCCGACGCCTTGATCGACCATATCGACGCCACGGTTTCGTCGGCCAAGGTTGCGTCTCCGGCAGTGTAGAGAAGATACGGAAGACGCGTATCGGTTGTGTTTTGTCGGAACAATCCTGGCTCCAGGTGCTTTTGTCGGCATTGAAAGGAGCAAGGCGATGATGGAAACCGAGAAAATCCCGACCGATATCTGGCTGAAAGTGATGTGCGCGCTGATGATCAATGCCGTGCTATTCGGTGTCGGCGTCATTACCGTTCTTTCGGTGCCGACCTTTGCCGATCAGGCGAAATATCTTATCCCCGTAGTGATCGTTGCGAGCTTCGCAATCACTCCATTCCTTTGCGGATTTATTGCTCGTCGCATGCGGATCAGAAACTGGACAGCAGACCAGTGGCGCGAAGGAGATCTGATCTCTGGATAACCTAGATTGACAGGAACGGGGGCCGGTTCAGACCGGCTCCCTTACCGGTCAGCCGTCTGCGCCACCGATGCGGCGGCGGAAAAGGCCTTCAAGCCTTTTCCAGATGCTTTCGGGTTCGGGTGAGCCGATCATAAGGCGGCCTTCGCGCGTTATTGAGATTACCGCTCCCGTCGACCATTCTCCGCCGTGATCGATGGTTATGAGCTTGTTACGCGCCGCATCCTGAAAGAACGTTTCCGCCTCCAGAAATTCGTATTCATCCTCGGAAAGACAGAGGCGTCCCGAGTTTTCGGCGACATGGCCCAGCAATGTCAGCAGGCGAGGGTCTGTCGGAGATTTGTGCGGCAGGTTTACGGGCATCTTTTGCACCCCAAAATCTCAGCCGAATTTAAATCCATCTCAGATCAACAACAATATATCCGCCGAGCCAAATATTGATTGATGATAAATTGGGGACGAGGCGCTCGCCATCAGGCTCCACGCCCAATGGCAGGTGCGGCATTGCCTTTGGGAGGTCCCTGACTTAATCGTCGGATACCGAAACAAGGCCATTCCGATGCACGATCTGAAAACCTATAAAGTTGCAGCTCCCAAGCCTGTTACGTTGACGGGACGGTTCGTCACTCTCGAGCCCTATGATCGCGACAAGCATCTGCAGGCGCTGTGGGATGCTCTGGGCGGAGAGGGGATCAACGATCTGATCCGCTATTTTCCCAATGAGGACTATTCCACCGCGGATGAGTTCGGTGCATGGATAGAGGGGGCGCAAGCCAATCTCAGCTTCATCACGCTAGTGGCGCGGGAAAATGCAACCGGCAAGGTCGTCGGGATGGCGAGCTATATGCGGCCCGATCCAAAGAATGGTGTCGTTGAAGTCGGCTCAGTGGCACATGGCGAGGCGATGAAGCGTTCGCCGATGGCGACCGAACTGCATTACCTGATGGCGAAGCATGTCTTCGAGGATCTCGGCTATCGCCGTTACGAATGGAAGTGCCATAACGAAAACGAGCCGAGCAAAAGAACGGCTATCCGTTATGGCTTCACCTTCGAAGGTGTGTTCCGCCAGCATGTGATTTCCCGCGGCGCAAACCGCGATACGGCATGGTTCTCGATGATCGACAGCGAGTGGCCTGTAATCAACGCGGCATTCGAAGCCTGGCTTGCGCCGGAGAATTTTGATGCCGACGGTAGCCAGAAGCGCCGGCTGGAGGATATCCGCGCCGAAATCGGCAGCTGAGGGTATGAGCATGAAGCCGGAGACGAGATCGCAGATGATTGCCGCGGCGCTGATCATGATCGGCGCCGTCGCGGTCATCTATTTCCTGCCGTCTCTGGTGCTCTGGATCGGCCAGTATTCACCAGCACTTGCCTTCGTCGTCGGCGCGATCCTGCTGCTCGGTTTTTTCTGGATCTTCTGGCTGAGGGCGCGGTATCAGCGCCGGCGCTAAAGCTTACGCCTGTAGCGACGCGCCTAGCAGCGAGAGTCCCACCAGCAGAACGAAAAGCGCGCCGCCGATCTCGATCGCATGGCCGACGCGGCGGCCTGTTTTCGAACCGGGTCCAGCAACCTTGAGGGCTATATCCTTGGCGCCGACCGCGAGTGAGGCGAGGATCGTGACGGTGATCGCGGTGCCGAGCGACATTGCGAGCACCGACAGGATACCGCCGAGATAAAGGCCGTTAAGCAGCGAAAAGCTCATGACCAGAATGGCGCCGGAGCAGGGACGCAGGCCGACTGCGATGATTGCCGACCAGGCTTCCTTGAGGCTGAAATCCTTGCCGTCCAGCATTTTCGGATCGGGCATGTGGCTGACACCGCAGGCCTCGCAATAATCGCCGTCGCCTTCATAGTCATGGTCGTCGATTTCTACGGCCTTGAAATTCAGGCCGGTGGAGCTGCGGCTTGCGGCGGGTCCATCGAACAGTGTGCCGGTTGCCGGGGCGGCGTCCGGGACACGCACAACCCGTAATTTTAGCGCGCGAAGCTTTTTCACCAGCAGCCAGGCGCCGAAGAGGGCGACCATGGCAAAACTTGCGACTTCCATCGCCCATGTCGCCTTGGTCATGGTGATGCCCGAACCGCGCAGGACAACGAAGGCGGCACCGACGAGAAGGATCGCGACCAGACCCTGGAGAAGCGCCGAGACAAACGAGATGGCGACGCCGCGGCGCAGCTCCACCTCGTTGGCGATCATGTAGGAGGAGATGACCGCCTTGCCGTGGCCGGGGCCGGCGGCGTGGAAGACACCATAGGCGAAAGAAAGGCCGATCAGGCCTGTCAGGGCGGAGGGATCTTCGCGCATCGCTTTCAGCGCGCCGGTCAAGGCGCGGTAAAAGGATTGCTGGTAGTAGTTTATCCAACTGAGATAGGGGGCGAACGGTCCGCCGACAGAAAAAGAGGGTTCTGCCGAACCGACCCCGAGGGGCGACTGCGCATGAACGGCACTCGCGAGATACAGGCTGGCAAAGACAGCAGCGGCAAAGGCTGTCGCTACACCGAGTCTTGGAGATTTCAGCATGTCAGCTCCAGACGGGTCGCAAACATTTTCGACATGTCGGTTCCGGTCGGATCGTTGAAAAACGCATCGGTCAGCGAAGCGCTGTTCTGGGAGAGAACCTCGTCGGGATCCGGACGGACGACCTTGTGCTGGCATTTGGCGAAGGCGGGGCCTTCGGCCACCAGATCCTTGTCGGTCGGGAAGTCGATCGCGGTATACATGGTGGGGTCGTAGATGCCGAAGGTCAGCCTGCCCTTGAGCGGCATCGGCTTGTCCGGCTTAACCGAGAAAAAGACGAGGATTTGACCATCCTTGAAGGTGACGTGGATCACGTCCGGTTTTTGCACGCCAACAGTTGCGCCGTTCATCGTCAGAGCGGTGAAGTAGTGGTAGTCGCCAAGCGAGGTGCGCATCGTCTCGCCGAGTTCCGCCAATTCCCCTTCGTCGAGCTTCAGGTCGGTGTTCTTGTCGAAATCCAGCAACACGCTGGACGAGAAGACCTCGTCGAAACGCCAGACATTGCGCAGCTCCTGCACCATGCCATCCGGCCCGCCGATTACTTCCAGCCGCGATTCGACAAAGATGTGGGGATGGGCCGAGGCGGCATAAGGCAGCGCACAAGCTGCAAGGGCAGTGATGATCGCGAGTCTTTTTCTCATTCGGTCCGGCGCCTGTGTTTGTCCCCGTGTAATCCGGTCCAGCCTGCTGTGCCGTTGAAATGGGACGGAATTTCGACTCACATGTTACACAATTACTGTGTCATCTATTGCGTCATCGCGCCTGGCGGAACCAGTTGGCGAGAAAATCGACGAAGCTTCTGACCTTGGCCGGCAGATAGCGGCGATGAGGATAAACGGCATAGATGCCGCGATCCTTGATGATGTAGTCATCGAAAAGTGTGACGAGTTCGCCGGACTGGATATGGGCGTTGGCGATGAAATCCGGGATGATCGCAACGCCCAAGCCCGCGCGGGCGGCGCGTAAGGTTGCCTGCGGGCTGTTGACCTCAATCGGGCCAGAGACGCCGACGGATAGTGTCGAGCCGTCCTTTTCGACGAAGCGGATATTGTTATGCCCGCGCGTATTGGTGTCGATGATGAAGGGGACATTGCTCAACTGCTGCGGATGTTCCAGCGGGCCGTATTGCGCGACTATATCTGCGGTCGCGACAGCGTGGACGCGGAAATCATTGAGCTTTTTTGCGATCATGCCGGAATCTTCCAGACGGGTGATGCGGATCGCCAGATCGAAATTTTCCTCGATCAGATCGACGAACCGGTCATCTGCGACGATTTCCAGCTGAACATCGGGATGAGCCTTGGCGAAATCGATCAGCGACTGGCCGACATCGGCGTCGATGAAAGTGCGTGGCACGGAAACGCGCAAGCGGCCCTTGAGGTCCGCATTGCCTTCGCGCACCAGGTCAGCGAGGTTGTCGATCTCCTTCAATATATCCGAAGCGCTGCGATAATAAGTGTGGCCCGCTTCGGTGAGAGAGAACTGCCGCGTCGTGCGGTTCAAAAGCAGCGCGCCCAGATCATCCTCAAGCTCGCGGACATATTTGGAGAGCAGTGCCTTGGAACGGCCGGTACGCCGCGCGGCGGCCGAGAAACCCTCGGCTTCGACCACATCGATGAAGGCGCGCATGCGGGTGAGGGTATCCAAGTGGTCTCTCCTAAATACTGAACGAATATCGGCGCGTTGTTCGATGTTTATGGACCAATGTAAAAATATGGTCGAGCGTAAAAAATCTCTTGATTATGACGGCGAATATTCTTATTTCCCGCTTTGCCCAAAGTCGCACGTGCCCATGGGTGTCCGCCGACCCTCGAATTGAGATTTATCTCTAAGGTGAGGTCATCGGTAAGGTACCTGGAACTAACCCCTCCAGTCGCTATTCCGGCCAACCGGAAAATGCGAGGACATCTGAAGCAACGACGGTGCGGGCCTTTCTAGTCTCTGCAAGCTTTCCATCAGCTTGCAATTCTGAAGAGGCACACCATCATTGCCGGAAGTGCGGTAGGGACAACCCTCCAATCCAAGGCAGACAAAGCCGGATCAAAGCTCGTGGCAGGGCGTTGGTCTACATATCGCGCGGTAAAGCGTGCTCACGGTACCAGTGTCTCCAACTACTGGCGCCGAGCGCATTCTTATCCGTCCTTTGTCCTCCGGTTCGCAGCCGGAGCTTTGAGATTTCGAAGGGACTGACCCATGACCACTGCTCGCATCCTCGACTTCATCAAGACCCGACGTCCGGAAGGCCCGTGCCTCGTTGTCGACCTCGATGTCGTACGTGACAATTTCCATGCGTTCCGTCATGCCCTGCCGGACAGCGCGATCTACTACGCCGTCAAGGCAAACCCGGAACCGGCAATCCTCAAGCTGCTCGCCTCTCTCGGCTCGAGCTTCGATTGCGCTTCTGTCGCCGAAATCCAGATGGCTCTCGATGCGGGTGCTACCGCCGACCGTATCTCCTTCGGCAACACGATCAAGAAGGAACGCGATATCGCCCGTGCACACGCACTCGGCGTCGGTCTCTTCGCTGTCGACAGCCATGAGGAAGTCGAAAAGATCTCCCGTGCCGCTCCGGGTGCGAAGGTATTCTGCCGCGTTCTGACCGACGGTGAAGGCGCCGAATGGCCGCTGTCGCGCAAGTTCGGCTGCGTACCGCAGATGGCCGTCGACGTTCTCGTCTACGCTCACCAGCTGGGCCTCGAATCCTACGGTGTGTCGTTCCATGTCGGTTCGCAGATGACCAAGGTAGATGCCTGGGATTCGGCTCTGGCCGATGCCAAGCGCGTCTTTTCGCAGCTGGCCAAGCAGGGCATCGTCCTGCAGATGGTCAACATGGGGGGTGGTTTCCCGACCAAGTACCTGCGCGACATCCCGAAGGCCGAAGAATACGGCCAGGCGATCTCCGCTTCGCTGCGCAAGCATTTCGGCAACAACCTGCCGAAGACGATCATCGAGCCGGGTCGCGGCATGGTCGGCAATGCTGGCGTCATCAAGGCGGAAGTCGTTCTCGTCTCGCGCAAGTCGGACAACGACAACCACCGCTGGGTCTTCCTCGACATCGGCAAGTTCGGCGGTCTGGCCGAAACCATGGATGAGGCCATCCGTTATCCGATCCGCACCGAGCGTGACGGCGACGAGATGGAGCCCTGCGTTCTGGCCGGCCCGACCTGCGATTCGGCCGACGTGATGTACGAAAAGAACATGTATCCGCTGCCGATCTCCCTTTCGATCGGTGACGATGTTCTGATCGAAGGCACTGGCGCCTACACGACGACCTATTCGGCCGTCGCCTTCAACGGCTTCGAGCCGCTCAAGGCATACGTCATCTAATTGGCGTGATCTTAGGCAGTTTCTGCCGATAGTTTCGCGGTTCCCGAACCTCCAGCCGGGGGCCGCAAATCCACAATGAACCCTCGATACCGTCTGAAACGGTTTTAAGTGCGGGAGGCCCAAAGATGGCCACTGTTCTTGATTCTGTCCGCGCATTCTTTGCGCCGAGCCAAACCTACACGATCGATACGGAAACTCCGGCCGATGTCGTTGCACGCGAGACGTTGCTCGACCGCGCGATGGGGGCTGACCGCCGCAAGAAGTCTTCGGAGAAGATTCGCCGCAACCGCCTGCCGGCGGAAGGTCTGGCGCTCGTCGCTCGCGATGGCGACGGCCATGTGATCGGTACGGTTCGTTTGTGGAACATCGAAGCCGGCATTTCGCCGGAAGGCAATCCGATCGAGGCGCTTCTGCTCGGGCCGCTTGCCGTATCTAACGATCAGGAAGGCCGAGGAATCGGCGGCGCACTGATGCGTGCCGCGATTGCTGAGGCACACAATCGTGGCCATGGAGCGATCCTGCTGGTCGGTGATGCCGCCTACTACGAGCGGTTCGGCTTCTTTGCCGAAAAGACTGCGCATCTCGTCATGCCCGGCCCGTTCCAACGCGACCGTTTTCTGGCGTTGGAATTGAAATCCGGCTGGCTTGAGGGCGCTGTGGGCATGATCGTTGCGAGTGGTCGCAAGCTGGCCTGAAATAAAATTGTTCAGCAAAAAGGCCTCGTGGCCGCTCCGATCATCCCGAAGCCCCGCCTCCAGTTCCGGAGGCGGGGCTTTTCCTTTGCGGCATCCCGTGGAGCGAGAGGAAATCAGCGGCGCATCGCCACTGCGTCATTTAGGCAACAATTGCCGTCTCCTTGATTAGCGAATGGGTACACTTGATCTCGATCAAGTGTCTGCAACTGCACGAGTTTTAGATTTTTTCCAGAAGATTCAGGCAGGCTGGAAGGAGATGTTTTATGACAATCAGCAGCAGGAACTATGCGCGTTGGATGGTGGGGATCAGCGCAGGCTTTTTCGCATTCGGGGCAGCAGCTGCGGACATGGCGCCCGCTCAGGTCGCGCCCGTTGCAGACGAAGCGATTTCCTCTCCGAGCCCGTGGCAGATCCGCGTACGCGCGCTTGGCGTCATCACCAAGGATAGCGGTTCGGTCGACCAGAACTCTGCTCTCGGGCTGGAATATAGCGACACTGTCATCCCGGAAGTGGATATCAGCTACTTCTTCACCGACAATATTGCCGCAGAACTGATCCTCGGCACGACCTATGCCAAGATCAACACGACTGGTGCTGCAGATCTGGATGTGGGCAAGGCCTGGCTTCTGCCGCCGACACTGACGCTGCAGTATCACTTTACCGATTTCGGCGCGTTCAAGCCGTATGTCGGTGCGGGCATCAACTACTCGATGTTCTACAATCAGTCCGACAAGGGTGGCTTCAAGAATCTCGACGTCAAGAATGACTTCGGCTGGGCTCTGCAGGCCGGTTTCGACTACATGCTCGACGAACATTGGGGTATCAATTTCGACGTGAAGAAGATCTTCCTCGAAACGGATTGGAAAGTTGACAACAGCCCGTTGGGTGTCCCGCTTTCGGGCAAGGCCAAGATCGATCCGTGGCTGATCGGTGCAGGTGTCACCTACCGCTTCTGATAGAAGAAAAGGGCGGGGGTCTTTAGTGCGGCGCGACCTGTTCGCGCCGCCTTTTTGTATGGCGAGAGTGTTCAGGCTCCGGCCGGAGCACGATATGCTTCGGGAATGACGAAGATCTCGTCGGCGCGGCCGTAGCCGCCATCCTTCACTTCCTCGATCAGCACCATCGTGTGGGGGCGGGCAGCCTCACTCATGTATTCGACCAGCATGTCGGTCGTGCGGTGCACGATCTCTTCCTTCTGGGCCTTTGTCAGTGCGCCTTCCGGCGTCTTGATGTTGACGAACGGCATTGGAATTTCCCTTCTTGTTCGCGTTTCAGATCATGCCGCCATTGGCGCGCAGAACCTGACCGTTGACCCAGCCACTTTCCGTGCTTGCCAGGAACGAGACGACGGAGGCGATATCGTCAGGCCGGCCGAGGCGGCCGAGCGGAATGTTGCGGATGATGTTCTGGACCAGTTCTTCCGACTTGCCGGTCATGAACAGTTCGGTTTCCACCGGGCCGGGGGCGACGGCGTTGACGGTGATGCGGCGTTTGCCGAGTTCCTTGGAGGCAACATGGGTCATTGCCTCGACGCCTGCCTTGCTGGCAGCATAGGGGCCGTAACCCGGACCGTACATGCCGACGACGCTGGATGAAAAGTTGATGATCCGGCCGCCCTCGCGCAGCCGCTTGCCGGCCTCGCGAATGCCGTAGAATGTGCCGGTGAGGTTGATGGTGACGTGCCTGTGGAATTCGGCGTCATCCATTTCGGTCAGCGGCGAGAGCTTCATGATGCCGGCATTGTTGACCAGGATATCGACGCCGCCGAAGCTTTTCTCTGCTGTGTCGAAGAGCGCCGTGACACCTGCCGACGTGCCGACATCCGCCTTGACAGCGATTGCCTTGCCGCCGGCTGTTTCGATTTCGCGGACGACATCATCGGCCGCACTCTGGCTCGATGCATAGTTGACGACGACGGCAAGGCCATCCTTGGCGAGACGCAGGGCCAGAGCCTTGCCGATCCCCTTGGAAGCGCCGGTGATGATTGCTACGCGGTTCGTGTTCTCGGTCATGTAATTCTCCTTTTCTGGAGATGAAGATATTATGATCTCTATGGAGAACAATGGCGGTCATTTGACATGACAATTTGCATGTGGTGAACAATTGCCATGGACAGATTATTGCGCATGCAGCTTTTCGTGCGGGTGGTGGAACGGGGCAGTTTTCTTGCGGCTGCCGCCGATCTGGGGCTTGCCCGCTCCACTGCCACACAGGCGATCAAGGCTTTGGAAGCAGATGTCGGCGCGCGGCTGCTTGAGCGGACAACGCGACATGTGGCCGTGACGCTGGATGGTAGCGCATTTTATCAACGCTGCTTGTCGATCCTTGCCGATGTGGATGAGGCGGAGGCAATCTTTCGGGATGCGAAGCCGCAGGGCATATTGCGGGTAGATGCGCATCCTATGCTGACCCAGACCTTTCTGTTGCCGCATCTGCGGTCGTTTCTCGATCGCTATCCGTTGCTGGAGATCCAGTTCGGTCAGGGGGACCGGTTCGTCGATCTCGTGCGCGAGGGCGTCGATTGCGTGATCCGGGCCGGTGAGGCGAGCGACAGTTCGCTGATCATACGCAGGCTCGGTTCCATCCGCGAGATGACCTGCGCCAGCCCGGACTATGTCAAAAGCCATGGTATGCCGGAAACGCCGGACGAGCTGGATGGACATCAGGCGGTCGGCTTCATCTCTTCACGCACGGGACAGATCATGCCGCTCGAATTTGTGGTGGGGGAAACCGTGCGCTACGTGACCTTGCCGGGGCGCGTTACCGTCAATAATTCCGATACGGTCATGGATCTTGCCCGCAGAGGCTTCGGCCTGATGCAGGCGCCGCGTTATCACCTGCAGCGACATGTCGATGACGGCACGCTGGTGGAAGTGCTGCCGGATTTTCCGCCGCCGCCCACACCGCTTTCCGCTCTTTATCCGCAAAACCGCCAGCTCTCGCCGCGCGTGCGGGTGTTCATCGACTGGGTCGCGAAGATATTTGCGGAAGCGGATATCTGAGGCAGGTCACAGCGATTCATTTCGGCGTGAGGCTGCAGGTTCCGCCTTATTGCAGCAATCGCATTGCCCTATCTCTCGACCCATGATCACACGTCGTTCCGCACTCCTGTCCGCTCCATTCCTGCTCGCCGCCGGTCGCGCATTTGCCCAGCAGCCGGTGCCGCAACCGCCCGAGACGTTGAAAACTGTTCTCGACCGTGCCGTCGGGCTGGAGCCGCTGAAGGTGGTTCTGGTCTATCGCAATGGAGAGCCGCTGGCCGAACGAGCCTTCAACGGACGTTCGCTCGCGGCGTCGAGCAACATCAAGTCGGCGTCGAAATCGATCATTTCCTGCCTTGTTGGTATCGCCATCGACCGCAAGCTTCTGGAAGGGACCGAGCAGAAGATCGCCCCGATCCTGAAGGCTGATCTGCCCCGCAATCCCGATCCGCGCCTCCACGAGGTCACGATCGGCAATCTGCTTTCGATGCAGGCCGGGTTGTCACGAATGTCGGGACCGAATTACGGGCGCTGGGTGGCAAGCCCGAACTGGGTGCGATTTGCCCTGTCAGAACCGTTCGATGGCGAACCGGGTGGCGAGATGCTGTATTCGACCGCATCCACGCATCTTCTATCCGCCATTCTGACCCGGGTCGGGGCAAAATCGACCCTGGCGCTGGCGCGTGAATGGCTGGAGCCGGTGGATGGTTTCAGGATCGGGGCATGGGAGCGCGACCCACAGGGCATCTATCTTGGCGGAAACCAGATGGCGATGTCCGCCCGCTCGCTGATGGCTTTTGGTGAGCTTTACCGCAATGGCGGCAAGACTAAGCAGGGGCGGCAGGTCGTTTCGCGATCCTGGATCGACCAGTCATGGACCTCGCGCACCAACTCCCGTTTTTCGGGCGATGCCTATGGCTATGGGTGGTTCATGCGGGAGATCGGTGGAGAGGATGTCAAGTTCGGATGGGGGTATGGCGGGCAGATGGTCTATGTCATCCCGTCACTCGCCATGACGGTGGTGATGACGTCGAATGAAAGCGGCCCGTCTGCGCGTAACGGTTATCGTGACCAGTTGCATGATCTTCTGGCGGATATCATCCGCGTCACGCCTGTCTGATCGCTATTCTACAGATCAATATCGAATGAAAGCCGGAATATTAGGGTTACTTGTTCATCATGCAGCGGGCATTTCGTTGCATTATCTTCACCTAATATTAAGAGTGAATTCACAACCAAAGCGAGCAAGCTGGCTGCGGTTGGTTCTCGAATTCCTCTCCGGGAGCAACACCGGCCTCACGTCATTAGCGTGGGCCGACGCTTTCCCGTGGGGTGGGTGGGGGAAGTATGGAGCCCCCACCCATTCTTTGCTGTTACTCTGGCCCCGCGAGGCGCTATGCGCTGATGTCGATCACGCCGCAATCGCCAGCTTCAGACGCGAAGGAGAGAAGCTTGCCACTGGCGCTCCAGCTCAGGCCGGTGATCGCGCCCTTGCCCGGACGTCGTAGCAGCGCTTCCTTCTCGTCGGCGATCCTGACACCGAGGATCATGCCGTCGATGAAGCCGATGGCGAGAACTTCTTCCGCAGGGTGGAAGGCGACCTGGGTGACCATGATATTGGCGCGGGTGCCGAGTTCCAGCGGCGCCTTGCCCATCGGGCCGTCCTTCGACGAGAAGGGCCAGACGATGGCGGCAGGAGCGCCCGAAGACGCGAGCCACTTGCCCTTTACCGACCAGGACAGTGATTTCACCTTGGCGGGATAACCGGTCATGCGCATGTGGCGGTTTTCGCCGGCCTTGCCGTCGAGCTTCCAGCCATGCAGCGCGTTTTCCTGCATCGTGGTGACGAGGAAACGGCCGTCGGGGGAGAAGGTGACGCCGGTATGGGCACCTTTCCAGTCCAAATCGGCTGCCGGTGCGTTGGTGCCGACCCAGTGCAGCGAGACGCCGTTATAGCGGGCGGCGGCGATCCGGAGGCCCTTGTTGGCGAAGGCGATGCCCTCGACACTTCGCTCCTCGGTGAATTCCTTGACCGAACCATCGCCCTGTCGCACGACGCTCGTCTTGCCGACGGCATAGGCAACGGCATTCTGCGGACCGCCAGCGATGACGCTGATCCATTTGCGCGGCACTTCTGCAAGCACGGTCGTTTCGCCGTCATGGCCGATGCGCACAACCTTGCCGTCTTCGCCGCCCGAAAGCAGGGTGGCGCTGAAGGGATCGCGAATGCAGGTCAGAAGCCCCTGATGCGCCTCGGTGACCTTCTCACCGCCATCAAGGCGATGAATGGTGCCGGCAGCGGTGGCGAAAAAGGGAATGTCGCCCAGAAAATGCGTGGAGACGACGTGGCCTTCAATATCGAGCGGTGCAACTGTCGGCATCAGGCGGCCATCATTCGGGACATTGTTTTACTATCCATATGGTTTTCGGGCGCCGTTTCCGACGCCCGTTTGTCTATATTGAAATCTGCAGCCGATGTCAGGCCGGTGTCTTGGCAGTCGCCTGGCAGGCGAGGAAGCTCTGCTCGATCTTGGCGAAATCCAGATTGCGGCCGATAAAGACGAGGCGGCTTTCGCGCTTTTCGCCATTCTTCCACGGACGCTGGTGATCGCCTTCGACGATCATGTGCACGCCCTGGATCACATAACGCTCGTCATCACCGGCGAAAGCGATGATGCCCTTCAAACGCAGGATGTTCGGACCTTCCGTCTGGGTGATTTTCTGAACCCAGGGGAAGAAACGATCCGGGTTCATTTCGCCGCCACGCAGCGAAATAGACTTCACCGTGATGTCGTGGATCGGCGACATGGAATCATGATGGCCATGGTGGTGGCCGTGATCATGGTGATGATCGTGTCCGCAATCAGGGCCGCAGGTGTGGTCATGATCGTGATGGTGGTGATCATGGCCGTGGTCATGGTGGTCGTGATCGCAATCCGGACCGCAGACGTGATCCTCATGGTCATGATCGAGGAAGTGCGGGTCGTTTTCGAGCGCACGCTCCAGATTGAATGCGCCCTGATCAAGCACGCGGGACAGATCAACACCGGAGCGGCTGGTCTTGTAGATGCGAGCCGTCGGATTGATGGCGCGCACGACATCCTCGACGATCGCCAGTTCTTCCGGCGTGACGAGATCGGTCTTGTTGATGAGAACGACGTCGGCAAAGGCGATCTGGTCTTCGGCCTCACGGCTGTCCTTGAGGCGCAGCGGCAGGTGCTTGGCATCGACGAGCGCGACCACGGCATCGAGTTCGGTCTTGGCGCGGACGTCGTCATCCATGAAGAAGGTCTGGGCGACCGGGACCGGGTCGGCAAGGCCGGTCGTCTCGACGATGATGCCGTCGAAACGGCCCGGGCGGCGCATCAGGCCTTCCACGACGCGGATCAGGTCGCCGCGCACCGTGCAGCAGACGCAGCCATTGTTCATCTCGTAGATTTCTTCGTCCGATTCGACGATCAGATCGTTGTCGATGCCGATCTCGCCGAATTCGTTGACGATGACGGCGTATTTCTTGCCGTGGCTTTCGGAGAGGATACGGTTGAGAAGCGTCGTCTTGCCGGCGCCGAGATATCCGGTCAGCACGGTGACGGGAATGGGCTTTGCTGCTTGAGCTTCTGTGGTCTGGTCGGTCATAGGGAAACCTCGAAGGTTAAAGGCTTGCGCCGAATAGCATTGGCATGGGGCGCCAGAAATCGTCCGCTCCATATAAGGGCAAGGCGGAACGAGTTCAAAGGGTTTCGATGTTATAAAATCACGTCAGGAGGATGTGTCTGTGCGCAGCGCTATCCTAAATTTTCGACATCAAACTTCGCCACATCCTCCAGCAGCTCGATAATTCCCTTCACCGCATGCGCCACAAGCTGTTCGCCACGCTCTGCCGTTGCGACCGACGCATTGCCGGCGACGCCGATGGGATTGAGATCCGACATCTTCCAGCCGAAGGCATGCGGGCCATAGGCGCGCAGGTGAGTGAAATCGCGAGCGAGGTCGGACTGGCGGGAGGTGAAGGCCTCGGCCTTTGCCATATCCACCTTGTCCGGCCATAGTGACAGCATGACGGAAGTCTCGATGTCGCCGCCGTGGATGTCGATTGCCTTGTCTTCGGGACTGATCCAGCCCGCGGGCTGTCCGAAGCGTGTCCAGCTGGTGGCGACGGCCAGCATGTTGAACCGGATGCGGGCCTCGGTCGCGACGATCGTCATCAGCGGTGAGTTGCCGCCATGGGCATTCAATATGACGAGTTTCTTGACCCCCTGGCGGTTCATGTCTTCGGCAATGCCGAGCCACCGGTTGACTGCTTCGTCGAATGCAAGAGACCGGGTTCCCGCCACGTCCATGTGTTCGACCGAATATCCGACAGGCTCGGCGGGCAGGAAAGTGACAGGGAGTGTCGCCGGGATTTTCGGGATGAGTCGTTGCACGAGACCTTCCGCGATCAGCGTATCGGTGTCGAAAGGCAGGTGCGGACCGTGCTGTTCGTGAGCGCCAAGTGGTAGTACCGCGATCCAATCGCGTCTTTCTGTGGACGCAAGTGTCTGATCATTGTCACAAAAGCGCGGTTTGGGATGCGACATCTGGCGGTGGTTTCCGGGTTTCGTTATGGATAGCACACACTACTATAATGACGACCTTCACCAAGCAAAGCGGGCAGGGCCGATGAGCAAGAAAAAGGGCGAGAAGAAAGCGAAATCCGGGAAGAAGAAGGAGCTTGCAGCTCTTTCGGCGGCTGATCTCGCACCGGCGATCACTCAGGCCGCCCGTTCGGTTCGTACTGCGCTCAGCCGCAGCATTTCCGATAGCGGCCTTTATGCCGGCCAGGACGGGGTTATCCTCGCGCTTTCGGAAGATGACGGGCAGACACCTGGTCAGCTGGCCGCGCGGCTCGGCGTGAAAGCGCCGACCATGACCCGTACGATCGGGCGCATGGAGGCGCAAGGTTTCGTCGAGCGCAGGGCTGATGGCCACGACGGGCGGCTCACCAAGGTTCATCTCACGGAAAATGGCCTGAAGAGCGTCGAGTCGATCGGCCAATCCGTTGCAGATTGCGGCGCGATGGCCGTGCGAGGTTTTTCCGACAAGGAAGTGCGCACGCTTTTGAAGCTCCTGAGGGCTGTGGAACACAACCTGCAGCCGGAAGCCGACGAAGACTGACGGGCCTTCGGCCCATTCCCCGCCTATTGTGCTTGCAAATTAAATTGTTTATTTAAAAATTTTAGTTTGCAAGGCCGGCGCCAGAAACCGGCTTTCAAGAAAAGCAATCAGGAGGGGTTATGGCGCAGAAGGTGAAGCTTTCTACGATCGCAGACAGCCTGGGACTTTCGACTGCAACAATTTCGCTGGCGCTCCGTGACAGCCCGCTCGTCGCAGCAGAAACGCGCGACAAGATCAAGGAGCAGGCACGCGCTCTCGGCTATATCTACAATCGCCGGGCAGCCAGCCTCAGAACCTCGCGTTCGGGCATTATCGGCGTCGTCGTGCATGACGTGATGAACCCGTTTTACGGTGAAATCCTCAAGGCGATCGAGACCGAGCTCGATCGCAGCAGCCATACATTCATTCTCTCCAATCATTACGACTCGGTAGAGAAGCAGCGCACCTTCATCGAGACGCTGCTGCAGCTGGGTGGTGACGGCGTTATCATGTCGCCGGCGATCGGTACGCCGGTCGAGGATATCAGGCTTGCGGAGCAGAACGGCATGCCGGCCATTCTGGTCGCCCGTACGATGGATGGCGTCGACCTGCCGACCTATCGTGGCGACGACAGCTACGGCATCTCGCTTGCAACAAACCACCTGATCGGGCTTGGCCATCGGGTCATTGCGATGATCGGCGGTACGGATCAGACCTCCACCGGCCGCGACCGGTATCAGGGTTATGTCGACGCGCTGCGCAAGGCCAATATCGATGTTGATCCCGGCCTTCGCATTCCCGGTCCTCGCACCATGCAGGGCGGCTTCGAAGCAGCCGTGAACTTCCTGTCGTTGCCGCAGAAGCCGACGGCGGCCGTCTGTTGGAACGATCTCGTGGCAATTGGCCTGATGAACGGTATTGCCCGTGCAGGGCTCATTCCTGGGCAGGACATTTCCGTCACCGGCTACGACGATCTGGAGCAGGCGTCGATTTCGACGCCGTCTCTGACGACCGTTTCCAACCAGCAGGCGGATGTCGGTCGGCTTGCGGCACGTGCGCTGCTTGACCGTCTGGCCGGAAGCCACGAGCCGGATGGCCTACACCTTATCAAGCCGGAAATGCGCATCCGCCAGTCGACATCGCCCTACAAGCCGCTTCGCGATCTCGCCAAAGCGTAAGGCGAATTATGCGGCCGCGCCAGCGGGCGTTGTCTTGAAGGCTGCATAGGCGCGAACGGCATCGCCGAAAGCTTCGAAGAGGGCGCGGGACGGTGCATCCGTTTCGGCCCAATATTCCGGGTGCCATTGCACGCCAACGGCGAAATTCTTGGCATCTATAACCGAAACGGCTTCGACCGTGCCGTCTTCGGCGCGGGCTTCGACCTGCAGTCTGGGTGCCGTCTCGGAAATGGCCTGGCGGTGCAGCGAATTGACCTGCACTTCGCCAGCAGTGCCGAGGTAACGGGCGATGCAGGAGCCTTCGGCGACGATCACCGGCTGGCGAATGGCGAATTTTTCGTCGCGATCCGATACCTCCGGCGAACGGTGATCCCAGATGCCGGGCTGGTCCTGGATTTCGCTTGCCAGCGTTCCGCCGAGTGCAACGTTCAGTTCCTGAATGCCGCGGCAGATCGCGAGAAGCGGAATGCCGCGATCGATTGCACGACGGATGAGCGGCAGGGAGGTCGCGTCGCGGCCTGGATCGAACGGGCCGTCCGCTTCGGTGGCTTGCCTGCCATAAAGCGACGGGTGAACATTGCTGAGCGCGCCGGAAATCAGAACGCCGTCGACCCGGTCGAGAATGGCATCGGCATCATTGCCTGTTTCGAAAGCCGGCACGATGAAGGACATGACATCGGCCACTTTCAGCGCGGCCGACACATACTGGTTCGGGGCGGCGTGCCAGATGGCACCTTCGATGTCACGAATATCGGCGGGGACGGCGACGATGGATTTCGGCAGATGAGAGGCCATGGTGGTTCCGAATTGATGGGACGAAGCCAGAGAAACAGAGAACGCTGCCAATTGCTAGAGGAATTGAGGTGGCAAAACCAGTCGCTGTGTGACGAGAAATAAATGCAAGGACCTATGGCGTCACCGCCCAAATTATCTTCTCATTTCTTGAGCTATGTCATGAAGCGATCTGCTCTTCGGGAGGAGGTTACAGGTGGTCCAATCAAAAGGAGACCTCTCATGTTTGCCGCTCTTTCGCCCTATGTCGCTGGCCTTGTCATTCTCTGGTGGCTGGCCGGTGCCTATGTCATTCCACGTGATTTCATTCGTGTGCAGCGGAGCAAGCATGCCGCAGAGAGTGAGAAGTTTCTCCACGGGTAAGTGTATCCTGTACGGAGCTTTCCTGAATAAAACTGTGGCTGCCGAAATAATGGGCATATCCTGCTGAAAACAATTTATAATTAGAGTTTCGAACATTACAGACGAAAGTCTAATTCGTTATTGGCGCTTCAACCCCTCGTTTGCGTTTCCCCTCGCTTGCAAGCCTTTAGGCAACATGTTTACCTCATCGATGATGTCCGGCGGATTGGAGGATGCGCCGGAAGTCGATCATGATCGGGAGGATATTCATGGATCGTCGTCAGTTCTTCAAGAAAGCTGCAGTCACCGGAGCGGGCGCGCTTGCCGCAGGATCTCTGGCTGCACCTGCAATCGCTCAGGCCAATCCCAAAATTACATGGCGTCTCACGTCGTCGTTTCCGAAATCGCTCGATACGATCTATGGCGGCGCGGACGACATTTCCAAGCATGTCGCGGCGGCTACGGATGGCAATTTTACCATCCAGCCTTTCGCGGCCGGCGAAATCGTACCCGGCTTGCAGGCGGCTGATGCCGTCACGTCCGGAACGGTCGAGATGTGCCACACCTGCTCGTACTATTTCGTCGGCAAGGATCCAACATTTGCGATCGGGACGGCAATTCCGTTCGGCATGAATGCGCGATTGACCAATTCCTGGTTCTACCAGGGAAACGGCAACACGCTGATGAACGAGTTCTATGCCAAGCACAACATTTACGGTCTGCCGGCCGGCAATACCGGAGCGCAGATGGGCGGCTGGTTCCGCAAGGAGATCAACACTGTCGACGATTTCAAGGGCGTGAAGATGCGTATTGCTGGGATTGCCGGCAAGGTGCTCGAGAAACTCGGGGCGGTGCCGCAGCAGATTGCGGGCGGCGATATCTACCCGGCGCTCGAAAAAGGAACGATCGACGCTGCGGAGTGGGTCGGTCCTTACGACGACCACAAGCTCGGCTTCTTCAAGGTCGCGAAATACTATTATTATCCGGCTTTCTGGGAAGGTGGGCCGACGATCCATGCCTTCATGAATCGCGACAAATGGAATAGTCTGCCCAAGCAATATCAGGCGGCGCTGACCGATGCCTGCGCCTTTGCCAATACCAACATGATGGCGAAATACGACCAGAAAAACCCGACCGCGATCAAACAGATCGTCTCGCAGGGGACGACGCTTCGGCCCTTCAGCCAGGATATCCTGGAAGCGTGCTACAACGCTGCGCTTGAAGTCTACAAGGAGATCTCGGCAACGAACGCGGACTTCAAGAAGGTCTATGAGGATCAGGTCGCCTTCAAGAAGGAGGGGTATTTGTGGATGCAGTTGTCCGAATACACGTTCGACACGTTCATGATGATCCAGCAGCGTAACGGCAAGCTCTGATCATCGGCCTTCGGTCTTGAGAATAATTCAACCCCGGAGCCAGGCTTCGGGGTTTCTTCGTTTCAGATAAAAAAAGGCCCGGTTTGATGCCGGGCCTTTTACGTCAGTTGAATTTCGGTGGTTCGGACAGATTAGGAGCCGCAGGCTGGGCCGGAGCGCCGTCCATGGGCGGCAGGCCGAAATTCGGCATGCCATTCCCGCCGCTGTCATTGCCAAAGCCCGGAACCTCGATCTTGATCGTGTTCAAATCCACATCCGGTGCCTTATCCAGCCAGTAGGTTACGGATTCGGGCCAGAAGATGATGATGGCGACGAGGATCAACTGCATGCCGAGCCATGGGATCGCACCGAGATAGATATCCTTGGTCTTGACGGTCTTCGGCGCGATTGAGCGCAGGTAGAAAAGTGCAAAGCCGAAAGGTGGGTGCATGAAGCTCGTCTGCATGTTGACGCAGAGCAGGACGCCGAACCAGATCAGGTCGATGCCGAGCGACTGGGCGACAGGCGCCAGAAGCGGCAGGACGATGAAGGCGATTTCGAAGAAATCGAGGAAGAACGCCAGGAAGAAGATGAAGATGTTGACGAAGATCAGGAAGCCGAGCGCGCCGCCGGGAATGTGAGACAGCAGATGCTCGATCCACAGGCCGCCATCCATGCCCTGGAAGACCAGGCTGAAGCAGGTGGCGCCGACCAGAATGAAGACCACCATGGAGGTGATCGTCATGGTGGAATGCATGGCCTGCTTGATCAGAGCCCAGGTCAGGCGGCGATGCAGGGCGGCAAGTACCATAGCGCCGACGACGCCGAGAGCACCGGCTTCCGTCGGGGTTGCAAGACCGAGGAACAGCGTCCCGAGCACGAGGAAGATCAGCACGATCGACGGAACCATGCCCCAGAGGACGCGGATGACGAGAGCTGCATTCAGCTCGCCACGCGCTTCCGGTGGCAGAGGCGGGACATCCTTCGGGCGGACGATCGACAGAACGAAGATGAAGCCGAGGAAGATCAGGACCTGCAGGATCGAGGGTCCGATTGCGCCGAGATACATGTCGCCGACCGAACGACCGAGCTGGTCTGCAAGAACGATCAGCACCAGAGATGGTGGAATAACCTGCGTGATCGTGCCTGATGCTGCGATGACGCCGGTCGCGAGCCGCGGATTGTATCCGTATTTCAGCATGATCGGCAGCGAGATCACGCCCATGGTGATAACCGATGCCGCGACCGTGCCGGTGATTGCGCCGAGAATGGCGCCGACGATGATGACCGCATAGGCAAGGCCGCCCGGTATGGCGCCGAACAGCTTGCCAGTGCCTTCCAGCAGATCCTCCGCAAGGCCGCAGCGTTCGAGGATTGCACCCATGAAGGTGAAGAATGGGATGGCAAGCAACAGGTCGTTGGAGACGATGCCGAAAATGCGCAGCGGTAGCGCTTGCAGGAAGGCGAAGTCGAAATGGCCGGTGGCGATGCCGAGAAGGCCGAAAAACAGGCCGACTGCCGACAGGGAGAAGGCGACCGGAAAACCGTAAAGCATGAAGATGATCATGCCCAGGAACATGGCTGGCGGCATTATGCCGAATGCGAACATGGCTTAATCCCCCGAAGCCTTATTGAAGCGGTTTTTCGTAGGTCGTGTCGACCTCAAGGGTGCCTGTTAGCCCCGCGATCCGCTTGATCAACTCGGAGAAACCCTGCAGCGCGAGCAACAGGAAACCTGCGACAATCACAAGCTTGACCGGCCAGCGCAGAAGGCCGCCGGCATTGGAGGACATCTCTCCTTGCTGGAAGGAAAGAGAGAAAAACGGCCATGCAAGCCATGCGAGATAGAGGCAGGCCGGAATGAGGAAGATGATCAGGCCGAGCGTGTCGATCCACAGTCGCGTGCGATCTGAAACGGCGCCATAAATAAGGTCTACGCGTACGTGTTCATTCAGGCGCAACGTATGCGAGGCGCCAATCAACACGATGAAGGCAAAGAGATACCACTGGATCTCAAGCCAGCCATTCGAGCTGTAGTTGAACATATAACGGATGAAGGCGTTGCCTGCGCTGATCAAACAGCAGGCCAGCACGAGGTAACCGGAAAATTTTCCCAGCACTTCGCTCAAGCGGTCTATCAGGCCGCTAAACCGTAATAACAGTCTCATTCGTTCCCACTCCCAACAGGTCCTTTTATCCCGCCTGTTCTTTGGTGGCGATGTAAACGAAGGTATAAGGAAAGAAAAGCGGAAACGACTGACGCGAATTGGCAGCGGCCCTCAAGGCGGCAGCTCCGAAATGTTTCCGGCGTTGATCCTTGCGCTGAGAGAGGTCGTGTCCGGCATCTAGAATACGGCGCTCTTGTTTTACGTTTCGTTGAACACGTTTGGATGTTCACCCCCCAAAGTCGAAGGGGTTAAACTGAGCAACAATCAAATCTTAAAAGATTTTCTTCAGTGTCGCGCGAAAGCCAAGGGAATGAAACCCGGTGGAGACCCGATGAAGGATTTGGAAGCGAAGACGCTACCGACAGAGCTGTATCTGCCGTTCGTCGAATCGCTATTCAAGAACCGTGGAACATTATGGACTGGAATGGTTGTCCATATCCTGTCCTGCGCGATCATTTTTGCCACGACGGGTTCCCGATTCTATCTCCTCATGATCGCGGTGTTCATCACCGTATTCGGCTATCGCATCTACTGGTTCCGCCGGTTCAGCCTGATCGACCACAGCCAGCTTTCCAAGAGCGAAATCGAAGCGTGGGAATCGCGCTATGTTCATGGCGCTGCTGCCACCGCATTCGTGCTCGGCATTGGTAGTGCCTATGCGGTTCTTGTGCTCAAGGATATGCTGGCGGCATTCATGTGCATCGCCGTCACGATGGCCTCAATGGTCTCCATCGTTGGTCGAAATTACGGTTCTGCCCGTGCGGTCGCGCTCCAGACAATCGGCTGCTGCCTGCCTCTGGTGCTTGCGTGCCTGTTGACGGGAGACATCTATCTCGCCCTGATCTCGCTTTTCCTGATCCCGTTCGGGTTGACGACGCAATCCATGGCGAAGGGCGTGCGGGAATTCCTCTACGAAAATGTGCTCGCCTCGCGGGAAATGACGCGGATCGCCGACCAGCTCGATATAGCACTCACTACAATGACCCACGCCTTGATCATGCTCGATGCAGATGGTCGTGTGCAGGTCATCAATCGTCGTGCCTGCGAGCTTCTTGATCTGCCGGATGCGGACGAGCTGAAGGGGGCAGCATTCATCACCGTCTTGAGACGAAGCGGCCAGTCGCTTTCGGATGATATCCTGAAAAAGATAGGGCAGCTGTCTGCGGGGCAGGCGGGCAAGACGCTCCTGTGTTTAAAGGAAACTGTCTATCTCGAATTCTCGCTCAGCCACCGCACAGACGGTGGCGTCGTCATGTTGTTTGAAGATGTCAGCGCGCGGGTGGCAGCCGAAGAAAAGATCCTGCATCTAGTGCGCTACGATACGCTGACGGGATTGCCGACGCGCGGCTACTTCGCCGAGCTTGCAGCGCGGCATCTCAGAGAGGCCAATACCGACCTCTTTGCCGCCTTTGTCATCTTTGACGTCGACGGCTTCAAGCATGTCAACGACATGCAAGGCCATATTGTCGGCGATCGACTTCTTGCCGCGATATCCGAGCGGCTTGTGCATGAAGCGGGCGAGGAGATCATCGTCGGCCGTCTGGTAGGCGACGAATTCGTAATTTTTGCCACAGGAAGGGATCGCGCTGCTCTGGAAGTTCGCATCAACGGCATCCAGACCGAAATTCAGGGAAGCTATCGGGTCGACAGGCTCGACCTGCCGGTATTCATAAATGCCGGCGGAGTGATTCTCGAAGGTCAGGACTTCGACATGGAGGCTTGGCAGATCAAGGCGGATCTGGCTCTCAACGACGCAAAGTCGGTTGGCAACGGAACGTTGACGATGTTCCGGCCGGAAATGGACGCCCGTTATGTGGCGGAACAGCGACTGAAGGCCGATTTGCGTCTGGCGATAGAGCAGGGAGACCTGACCGTCGTTTACCAGCCAATGTATCGCCCGGACGGCTCCGAGATGGAATGCTGCGAGGCATTGGTTCGCTGGTCGCATCCGGAGCGCGGCTTCATCGGTCCCAACATCTTCATTCCGATGGCCGAGAGCATGGGGCTGATTTCCGAGATCACCAGGTTCGTGCTCGACCGTGCCTGTGCGGATTGTGTTTCCTGGCAGAACGGGATCTCGGTTTCGGTCAACCTGTCTATCCACGATCTCCGTGGCGGCCAGATCGTGCCGCTGGTGGCGGACATACTGGCACGTACAAAGCTCGATCCGACGCGCCTGCACCTGGAAGTCACCGAAAGCTGCTTCATGGACGAACCCGTGGTTGTCAGCACGACACTCGGCAGGTTGCGTGCAAGTGGTGTGACGATCGCTATCGATGATTTCGGCACGGGCTTCTCAAGCCTCAGCTATCTCGATTCCCTGCCCATCGACATCGTCAAGATCGATCGTGCCTTCGTGCGAGATATCGGCACCGAGCCGCGTCGCCTGAAGCTCCTCAGCGGTATCGTGCATCTGTCGCGCGAACTCGATCTCAGGATCGTTGTCGAAGGCGTGGAAACGTTCGAGCAGCTTGAACTGGTCAAGAAGCACCGGTTTGCAGATCTCATTCAGGGTTACATTTTCTCCCCGCCGATCCCTGCAAATGCGATTGCGGAACTTAGCCAGAAGACCGCTTCTGCCCGCAAGCTTGCCGGTCGACAGAACCGTCGCGACAAGGGCGCAGAACCGCGCGCCTTCGGTACCGCGGGCTGATCAATCCTCTCATCTTATTGTAAATTGACGGTCTAATGTAGGCTGTTCTGAAATGCTACGGTTAACCTGTTGTTAACCATAAGTTTTAAAAGACTGTTAATCATGATCTTCGTCATTGCGATCACGACCCGTTTCAGGGTTAATCAATCGTTAATAGCGATAGGTAGCCAAATGTCAGTGGTTCAGAGTTTTTCAGACAAAGCATTTTCCGAAAAACTGCTCTCGGCACTCGACCATATCGAGTATCGACGCATTGAAGGACACGAGGATTTCGAGGATGTGGCGCGGTTGCGCTACAAGGCCTACAAAGCCCAGAACGTGCTGCCTGTCGGGGCGAGCCACCTCCTGGATGAAATCGATTTCGTCCCGCATGCCTATGTTTTCGGTATCTATTACTACGAAGAGCTGATCTCGACGGTACGGGTACATCACGTCACGTCGGAGCACCGGACCTGCCAGTCAGTTGGCGTCTTTCCCGATGCGGTGAACAATCTGCTTGATGCAGGTCTGTCATTCATCGATCCCGCCCGTTTTGCCGTCGATCCGGATATTGTCGGCGAATTGCCGGCGATTCCCTACATCACGCTTCGCCCGTCGATCATGGCGGCCATTCACTTCGATGCCGACCGGGTTCTGCAGCACATCAGGCCGCCGCATGCTGCCTTCTACAGGCGGGTCTTCCTCGCAGACACGATCGTGCCGCCGACGATTGCTCCCATGTACGGGTTCGAGCTGACGCTCTTGGCATCCAGGGTCCGCGAGGTGCGTCCGCAATTGATGCGCCGCTTCCCGCTTTTCCAATCGGAGGCCTATGAACGGCGCCTGATGTTTGCCGAGCGGCCTATGGTTCTGTCGCCGCCGCTAACGGTGCTGCCAACAGCGCGTTTTGCCAGCAGGCCGACTTCGCCGGAAATGGCATTTCTTCGCTGATTTCGGTTGGGCAGTCCCTCCGCAAACCAATCGCGCAAGCCATTGCACTCGACGGTTGTTCGTGTATTCCTGATATAGCCCGATACTTAAGCGGGCCGCAGGGAGAGTTGGGCTGTCAGATCATCGGCAGCCTGATATGCGGACACCAGGGAGAGGCTCATGGACGATCATCACAATGGACCGGTAGAGATTGGCGCGCCGATGGATCACATGGCGCATGAGCAGACTTACGAGTCATTCTTGGCGGCTGCCAAGTGGGGGACGATGACCATTGCCGCCTTGCTGATTGCCATGGCTGGTGGCTTCTTTGGTGGCCTAGGGCTGATCGGCGGTCTGGTCCTGTTCGTCATCCTCAACATTATCGGCGTTTTTCTGCTGCGATAGAGGCTTGCTGGTGCCGCTGATCCAAGCGGCATGCAGGTCGTCCGGATACTGGAAGAGGCGTTGGCGACGGGTTCGTCTCGTCGTTCAATATCAATGAACAATCCGTTTCGGCCAATCCGGCACTCGCGGACTAACAGAAGTTACTCCGGCATGCCATGTAAGCGTCAATAACATTCACACGCTTATGCCGGAGTGCCTCATGAAGAAGATCGGATTTCTCTCTTTCGGCCATTGGACGCCGTCACCCCAGTCGCAGACCCGCTCGGCTGGCGATACGCTTCTGCAGTCGATTGATCTTGCCGTTGCTGCTGAAGAGCTGGGTGCCGACGGCGCCTATTTCCGCGTTCACCATTTTGCCCGTCAGCTCGCTTCGCCTTTTCCGCTGCTTGCGGCTGTTGGTGCCAGGACCAGTAAAATCGAGATCGGTACAGGCGTTATCGACATGCGCTACGAGAACCCGCTTTACATGGCGGAAGATGCCGGCGCTGCCGATCTCATTTCGAAGGGGCGTTTGCAGCTGGGTATCAGCCGCGGTTCGCCTGAGCAGGTCATCGATGGATGGCGATATTTCGGTTATGAACCGGAAGAAGGAAAGACGGACGCGGATATGGGGCGCCGCCATGCCGAAGTCTTCCTTGACGTCTTGAGAGGGCAAGGCTTTGCCAATCCCAATCCGCGTCCGATGTTCCCCAATCCTCCGGGCATGCTCCGGCTTGAGCCGCATTCGGAAGGTCTGCGTGAGCGTATCTGGTGGGGTGCCGGTTCGAATGCGACCGCCATATGGGCCGCGCAGAAAGGGATGAACCTGCAGAGCTCGACCTTGAAAGATGACGAGACCGGCGAGGCCTTCCACATTCAGCAGGCCAAGCAAATCCGCGCCTATCGTGAAGCATGGAAGGAGGCCGGCCATGATCGTGAGCCCCGTGTTTCGGTCAGCCGCAGTATCTTTGCTCTGGTTGATGATCGCGACCGGGCCTATTTCGGTCGCGGTGGCAAGGAAGAGGATTCCATCGGCTTCATCGACGAGAAGACGCGGGCGATCTTCGGTAAGTCCTATGCTGCAGAGCCGGATGCCTTGATCGAGGAGCTGCGCAAGGACGAGGCCATTGCCGAGGCTGATACGCTTCTGTTGACCGTGCCAAACCAATTGGGCGTCGAATACAACGCCCATGTGATCGAGGCCATCCTGAAGCATGTTGCCCCGGCTCTCGGCTGGCGCTGAAGCTCATTCGATCAGCCCAGAATTAACAATGCCGCCCGAAATCTTCGGGCGGCATTGTTGTTTTTGGGTCTCAAAGATTAGACGTACTGCCTGTCAGGCGCCGCCGCTACGGGTGCGCGCTGCGCCATCGACGGCTGGTTTGTAGTTCGGGTCGAGCCGGACGGCGTGCGAATAGGACTTGTAAGCGCGAGCGCGGTCACCGCGGCGCTCGTAAACCAATGCCTGGTTGGCCCAGGATTCGGCGATCTTGTCGTTCAGCTCAATCGCATGATTGAAGTCGGCGAAGGCGTTGTCGTCGTCGTTCAGGGCGACATAGGAAATGCCGCGACCGTTATAGGGCTCGGGTGCACTCGACGACAGCGAGATGGCCTTGGAGAAATCCTCGATCGCTTTGTCGTGCTGGCCGCGGATCTGATAGATCAGGCCGCGGTTATGATAGGCGCGGCCGTCTGTCGTATCCAACTGAATGGCGCGGTTGAAGTCGTTGAAAGCTTCGTCGTTGCGGCCTGCCTGACGGTAGATATTGCCACGGCCGATATAGGCGACGTCATAGTTCGGATTGATCTGCAGTGCACGGTTATAGTCGTTTGCCGCATCCACCGGTTTGCCCATGTTGCGATAAACGAGAGCGCGGTTGGCATAGGCTTGATAGAACTGCGGATTGAGCTGGATGGCGCGGTTGAAGTCATCTACTGCACGCTTGAATTCACCGGCACGGCCATAGGCGGAGCCGCGGCTGTTATAGCCTTCCGGGTCCTGCGGGTTCGACTGGATGACAGACGACAGCGATGCGATGTTTTCCTGCGAGCCTTGCGCGCGATCGACGCGAATAACGTCAGTTGTCGTTGGCCCCGTAGCGCATCCCGCCAAGCTCGCCATGCCGACGAGCACGCCTGTGATCAGGGCGCGAGAGCGTAGTGTGGTCATGAGCGGCAGGGTGGAAGATTCGATTCCATCGGTAGCAACGGAAGTCTTGGCGGCCATCAGGCGCAGGTCCTTGTATCGGCAGATTTGAGTCTCAATCGACCCGGTGCAATGAAAAAAGCGGCGGCGCCTAAAGTCGCCCCCGCTCCATAATCACATAAAAGCGTCGAAAAGACGGCCGATTAACGAGCCGGACGCGGCGTGGACGGCAGCAGGCCTTCGCGCTGCATGCGCTTGCGAGCCAGCTTACGAACGCGACGAACAGCTTCAGCCTTTTCGCGAGCACGCTTTTCAGACGGCTTTTCGTAGTAATCGCGCATTTTCATTTCGCGGAAAACACCTTCGCGCTGCAGCTTCTTCTTGAGAGCGCGGAGAGCCTGATCAACGTTGTTGTCGCGGACAAGTACCTGCACGTGAAATCCCGTTCCTTTGGTTTGTTGTTCGCCTCAGTCAATGTCTGATTTCAAGGCGAAAAAATAGTGATGCCCGGCGGAAGGCCGTGCGATTGGTGAAGGCAGATAGCAGATGAGTCTGCGGAAGTCCATATATGCCGACGCCGTTAATGTGAAAAATGGTTGCAAGCGTCGCCGGCTGCTTCAAAGCACCTCTTCGGTCATGAGGCGCACCCACCGTTTCAATGCACCTATTTTGATGTGTTCGTAAAAATAAATAACCATAGGTTGCGTTTCCATTTTTGCTGATGCAAACTTCGCTTGCGTCAGGGCACGCAGCAATTCGCATGTCATTTCACCATGAAGGGGGAGGCTGGCTCGGCCAGCCCAGGGGCGAAGCATGTTCAGAATAATCATATGTGCGGGGTTGTCTGTCGGTCTCGCCGGTTGTTCGCCTAATATGGCGGTCAAGCCGGTTCAATTCGGGGAGACCAAGGGTGTGGTCAGCGGGGCGAACTTGAGGCTGGTCACTGAGAGACGGCGATCAGCCTATCCGAGTGTGGTATGCAGCGAGCCGAGTCCGGATTATGCCGTAGCTTTCGGATCCAACAGGACGCTTAAAACCACACCGCCGGCCGGGTCATCACGTTCTCCGATGGAGGTCGGATCCGTGACTTCCGAATTCGTTCTCGAGGGAGAGGGGCGTGCTGAGGCTGTGCTTGCGTTGAGGGACGGGCTCTATACCGCATGCCAGAGCTATGCCAACGGCATTATCGGCAAGGATGCCTATGCCATCATCCTCAGTCAGTATGGAAATCTGCTCCTAGGTCTTGTTGGCAAGGCGGGAGCCGGCGCGGTGCCGGCATCCGGTCCCAACGCGGCGATGTCTGCCATGACCGTTGCGTGCATCAGCGGTCATGATGGATCGCGGCCGGGTTCATCCTCCAACTCCCTGCTTACGCATCAATTCTGCTCCAAGGTATTGCAGGCCGCACTCGCGCGGTCGGGGACATCTGCCACCGTCATCGTCAATCCGTCGAAAAAAGATGATCCGGGCAAAAACAATCCTGGTGGGGCGAGCCCCGAGAAGGGGGCTGATGGCGAGAAGAAGGGTGGAGTTGCAGGGTAGCCTTTATCTTTGCGCGGCATTTTCCCTTGTGTCGAAACAATCCTCCGATGCGTCGCAATATGGCCATTGCGGCGCATATTGATTTGCGATGGGTATCATTCTACCCAAGTCTCTGGAGGTCGGATGACCGACGGAACCGAGCAAGGAAGAGGGGCGCGATGCGCAAATATTCGGTTTTCGCCATAGCCCGCGAGGCACTGCGCGCCCACAAGGGTTGGGAGGCGCAGTGGACGTCTCCAGAACCGCGTTCGAGCTATGATGTGATTATCGTCGGTGCTGGCGGCCATGGTCTGGGAGCGGCTTATTATCTTGCCAAGGAACATGGCATCACCAATGTCGCGGTGATTGAAAAGGGCTGGCTCGGTGGCGGCAATACCGGCCGCAACACGACCATCATCCGCTCCAACTATCTCTATGAAGAGAGCATGGATATTTACGAGCATTCCCTCAAACTATGGGAAGGCCTGAGTCAGGATCTCAACTACAACGTCATGTATTCGCCGCGCGGCGTGATGATGCTGTCGCACAATATTCATGACCAGCAGTCGTTCAAGCGGCATATCAATGCCAATCGCCTCTACGGCATCGATAATGAATGGCTGACGCCGGAACAGGCAAAGGCCTTCGTGCCGGTTCTCGATATTTCCAAGACGGCGCGTTATCCGATCAATGGTGCGGCGCTGCAGCGCCGCGGCGGCACGGCCCGGCATGATGCGGTAGCGTGGGGATTTGCGCGCGCTGCAGCGGATCGCGGTGTTCACATCATCCAGAATTGCGAAGTCACGGGTATCCGTCGCGGACCAGGCGGTGAGGTTCAGGGTGTCGAGACATCCAAGGGCTTTATCGGAGCCAAGAAAATCGGCGTGTCGGCTGCTGGCCATTCGTCCGTGGTGATGGAGATGGCTGGCGTGCGCGTGCCGCTTGCTTCCAATCCGCTACAGGCTTTGGTGTCTGAGCCGATGAAGCCGATCTTTCCGTGCGTGGTCATGTCCAACACGGTGCATGCGTATATCTCGCAGTCCGACAAGGGTGAACTGGTCATCGGTGCCGGTACCGACCAGTACAATTCCTACAGCCAGACCGGTGGGCTGCAGATCATCACGCATACGCTGGACGCCATCTGCGAGCTCTTCCCAATGTTTCGCCGGGTGAAAATGATGCGTCAGTGGGGCGGGATTACCGACAACACGCCGGACCGTTCGCCGATCCAGGGTGTGACGCCGGTCCCGGGCCTGTTTGTCAATTGCGGCTGGGGTACCGGCGGCTTCAAGGCAACCCCGGGTTCGGCCAATCTCTTCGCTCATCTGATTGCCAGGGGCGAGCCGCACAAGCTGGCCGCTGGCCTGACGCTCGACCGGTTCCGCACCGGTCGCTTGATCGACGAAGCGGCAGCTGCCGCCGTGGCTCATTGAGTGATAGGGGATAGACGATGCTTTTGATCCACTGCCCCTATTGCGAGGAAGATCGCTCGGAACTGGAGTTTCGCTGGGCCGGCGAGGCGCATGTCGTGCGGCCGGAGAACATTGCTGCGATTTCCGATGAGGAATTCGCCGAGTTCTTTTTCCTGCGCAACAACGAAAAAGGCCTCACCTATGAACGGTGGCGGCATATTCATGGCTGCGGCCGTTTCTTCAACGCGGCGCGAGATACGGTGAGCGACAGGTTCCTGATGACATACAAGGCTGGCTTGCCCAAGCAGCCGGTGCCGGTGGCTGAGAAATTCGCCGCAATCGCCGAGGAAAAGTCCGTGGAAACTTGGGAACAGACTGAAGGAGACGCAAGATGAGCGCTTCTTCCAATTCCGGCGCATTCCGCATCAAGGGTGCGGGCCGCCTGACGCCTGCCCGCACGGCCCGCTTCACCTTTGATGGCAAGAGCTACACTGCGCTCGAAGGCGATACGGTTGCCTCGGCGCTTCTCGCGCATGGCGTGCATCTGCTCGGTCGCTCGTTCAAATATCATCGCCCTCGCGGCATCCTGACTGCTGGTCCGGAAGAGCCGAATGCGCTGCTCGATGTGTCGCGGGATGCTGCCCGTCGCCAGCCGAATGTGCGTGCCACGGTGCAGGAAGTGTTCGACGGTGCGAAGATTGCTTCGCAGAACCGCTGGCCATCGCTGAAATACGATATCGGTGCCGTCAATGATGTGCTTGCGCCGTTCTTTGCAGCAGGCTTCTACTACAAGACCTTCATGTGGCCGAAAGAGGCCTGGGCTAAGATCTACGAACCGATCATCCGTCGCTCGGCAGGACTGGGTGTTTCGCCGACGGAAGACGATCCGGATCATTATGCCAGCCGTTACGTGCATTGCGACGTGCTGATTGCCGGTGCCGGCGTGGCCGGGCTCACGGCCGCACTGTCTGCTGCTGCGACGGGTAAAAAGATCATTCTCGTCGATGAGCAGCCGGAAGTCGGCGGGGCGCTGCATTACGATGCATCGACGACGATCGACGGCCAGAACGGTTATGACTGGGCGCAGGCGACGGCGGTCAAGCTGAAGGCCATGCCGAATGTCACGGTGCTGACCCGCACGACCGTGTTCGGTTATTACAATCACGGCTTCCTCGGTCTTGTCGAACGCGTCACCGATCATGTCGCCAAGCCTTCCAAGGATGCGCCGCGCGAACGTCTGTGGCAGGTGCGGACAAGCAAGGTCATTCTCGCGACCGGCTCGATCGAGCGGCATATGGTATTCGCCAACAATGACCGGCCGGGCATCATGCTGGCATCTGCGGCGCGCAATTTTCTCAACCATCACGGCGTGACGGTCGGCCATAATGTCGGGGTCTACACCGCTCACGATTCCGCCTATGAAGCGGCCTTCGACTTGAAGCGTGCCGGTGTTTCCATCGCCGCGATCGTCGATAGCCGCGACAAGCCGGGCGAGGCGGTGCTGGCGGAAGCCCGCAAGCTCGGTATCGATGTCCTGTCGGGACATGCTGTCGTCGATACGTCGGGGCGGCTGCGGATCAATTCGATGACCGTTGCCCGCAACGGCAATTTCGATCGCCGCAAGATCAAGGTGGATGCGCTGATCGTGTCTGCCGGCTGGACGCCGTCCGTGCATCTGTTCTCGCAGTCGCGCGGGAAGCTGAAGTTCGACGAGGCTAATCAGCGTTTCGTGCCGGATGTTTATGCGCAGAATTCGGTGTCGACAGGTGCATGCAACGGTACGGATAATCTCGCCGAACTGATCGATGAAGCAATCACGGCAGGCGGTGGCAGGATCGGGCTTTCTGGCGAGAACCGGTTCGAATGGACAGGCGGCATGATCGGTGCGGCTGAAGGAGCCGGCCCGGACCATGCTGTGAAGGCATTCGTTGACTTCCAGCATGACGTGACGGCGAAGGACATTCGTCTTGCTGTGCGCGAAGGCATGCATTCGATCGAGCATATCAAGCGCTTCACCACCAATGGCATGGCCTCCGACCAGGGCAAGCTGTCCAACATGCATGGTTTGGCAATCGCGTCCGAAATGCTGGGACGGCCAATCCCGCAGGTTGGGCTCACCACGTTTCGTGCGCCCTATACGCCGGTGACCTATGGCACGCTGATCAACCATTCGCGTGGCGAGTTGTTCGATCCGGCGCGAAAGACGCCGATGCATGCGCTCGAAGAGGCGGAAGGCGCCGAATTCGAGGATGTCGGCAACTGGAAACGTGCCTGGTATTTTCCGAAGCGCGGCGAGGATATGCACACATCCGTCAGCCGTGAGTGCAAGACGGTGCGTGACGTGGCAGGTGTGTTCGATGCCTCGACGCTCGGCAAGATCGAGGTGGTCGGGCCGGATGCGGCAGCGTTTCTCAATCTGCTTTATACAAATGCCTGGGACACGCTGAAGCCGGGAAAATGCCGTTACGGCATCATGACCCGCGAGGACGGCTTCATCTATGACGACGGCGTCGTCGGGCGTCTGGCGGAAGACCGTTTTCATGTGACGACCACGACCGGCGGTGCGTCGCGGGTGCTTAACCACATGGAAGACTATCTGCAGACGGAATTCCCGCATCTGAAGGTGTGGCTGACTTCGACGACCGAACAATGGGCGGTGATCGCGGTGCAGGGGCCCAAGGCGCGTGAGATCATCGAGCCTTTCGTCGATGGGCAGGATCTCTCAAATGAGGCGTTCCCGCACATGAGCGTTGCCGAGTGTACCGTCATGGGTGTCCCGGCGCGGCTGTTCCGCGTATCGTTCACCGGCGAAGTGGGTTACGAAATCAACGTGCCTGCAGATTACGGCGCAGCGGTGTGGAAAGCCATATGGGAACGGGCGCAAAGCATGGGTGCTTGCCTCTACGGCACCGAGACCATGCATATTTTGCGCGCCGAGAAGGGCTATCTCATCGTCGGACAGGATACGGATGGCACGGTGACGCCGGATGATGCCGGTTATGGCTGGGCAGTCTCCAAGAAGAAAACGGACTTTGTCGGTATCCGCGGCCTGAAGCGTCCCGACCTCGTGCGCGAAGGCCGCAAGCAACTGGTCGGGATTCTGACAAAGGACCCGAAGGAAGTGCTGGAGGAGGGTGGACAGATCGTTGCTGATCCGAACCAGCCGAAACCGATGACCATGCTCGGTCACGTCACCTCGTCCTACTGGTCGGAAAATCTCGGCCGTTCGATTGCGATCGCGCTGGTTGCCGGTGGGCGGTCGAGAATGGGCGAGACGCTTTATGTGCCGATGGCCGACAAGACGATTACCGTCGAAGTGACCGACATGGTGTTCTTCGACAAGGAAGGAGGCCGCATCAATGGCTGAGCTTGGTCCCGATATCGCAACCCGTAGCCTTCCACTTTCCGGTGTTCACGGTGTTTCTGCCAAGGTGCGGCTGGAGCCGGCGCAACCTGCCGAGCGGATCAATTTGCGTGTGCGCGCCGAGGACGTGGCTGCACTGTCTGCAGCACTTGGCCTCGACCTGCCGGTGAAGCCGAAGATGTCCTCCTCTGCTAATGGGCGCACCGCGCTGTGGGTCGGACCCGATGAGTGGCTGGTGTTTGCAGACGGCGGCGGTAGCATCGGAAGCAGCCTCACACAGGCTGCCGCAAGTTCGGGCGCGGTGCATTCCGTGACCGATATCTCCCATCGAAACACAGCTATCCTTGTGTCTGGTCCGGGGGCTGCCGCTACGCTCAACGCCGGTTGCGCGCTGGATCTCTCGCTCGATGCTTTCCCGATCGGTGCCTGCTCGCGCACGCTGTTCGGCAAAGTGGAAATCGTGCTGCTCAGGACCGCCGAGAATGCGTTCCGGGTAGAAGTCTGGCGGTCGTTCTCCGATTACGCCTTTGCTCTTCTGGCTGAAGGCGCGAGAGACGCCGCGCTCTGAATATCCGGTCTTCGACCATAGCCTAACTTGATCTTGGCCGATCGATATCGCACCCTCCCGGATCAAAACGGGAGGGTTTTTCTATGCCGGAGATTCGATGGATCGTGCTTGGCCTTGCTGCTGCGATCGCTGGTGGAGCCTTGGCCGCGAAACTGGCTGGTATTGAGATCTGGAAAGGCGTGCTTGTCGGTGGTGTCGCGGCGGTTGCAGCACTGTTGGCTTCGTTCGCACCGGGCGTCGACCGCAATCTGACCATGCCGATGGCGGCGTTGATTGCGGCGGGTATCGCCGGTTCCACGGTAGGGCTTAGCGCTTCACGAACCGCGCCGATCGTCATCGGTGCTGCCGTTCCGCCGCTGCTTGGCCTGCTGATGATGGATCTGGGCTGACAGGCTTGTCTCTCTTGCCGCGGCTGCAATCCAGCAGCTAGTCTTCTCCGGTAAAACTCTGGGAGGGGTTCGTGAAGATACGTGCAGCCGTCCTGCGGCAATCACCTGTACTGCCGCCTTTCGCAGCCAACAGGCCGCTCTCTATCGAAGAACTGGATCTCGATCCGCCGGGGCGTGAAGAGGTGCTTGTGCGCATCGGTGCGGCGGGGCTTTGCCATTCCGACCTTTCCGTCATCAATGGTGACCGCCCGCGGCCCATGCCGATGGCGCTCGGCCATGAGGCCTCCGGTGTTGTCGAAGCCGTCGGTCCCGGCGTACATGATCTGGTGCCGGGCGATCATGTGGTGATGAGTTTCGTACCAAGCTGCGGCCATTGCCTTGCCTGCGCCGAGGGCCGGCCGGCGCTTTGCGTGCCGGGGGCTGAGGCGAATGGCAGGGGCGTGCTGCTGTCGGGAGAGCGGCGGCTGATTTGCGATGAGGTTCCGGTTAATCATCACCTCGGTGTGTCAGGCTTCGCCACGCATGCGGTGGTTTCACGCCATTCGGCGATAAAGGTCGATCGTGATCTGCCGCTGGCGGAAGCGGCTTTGTTCGGCTGCGCAGTGCTGACGGGGGTAGGGGCCGTCGTCAATACCTGCAAAGTACAGCCGGGTCAGAGCGTTGCCGTGGTCGGTCTCGGCGGCGTCGGTCTTGCCGCCGTGCTCGGCGCGCTTGCGAGTGGCGCGGAGCGGGTGATTGCCGTTGATCTTGCTCCGGAAAAACTGGAGGTCGCCCTTAAACTCGGTGCTACGGATGTCTTTCTGGCGGGTGATGTGGATGTAATCGAGAAGATTCGCGAGGTAACCGGTGGCGGCGTCGATCATGCGCTTGAAATGGCCGGCTCGACCCGGGCGTTTGATCTCGCATATCGCATTACGCGCCGGGGAGGGACGACGGCGACCGCAGGGCTTGCCAACCCGGTCAGCCAGTTCGCCATTCCCGCCGTCAGTCTTGTTGCGGAGGAAAGACGTGTCCTCGGCAGTTACCTCGGCGGCTGTGTGCCCAGCCGTGATATTCCGCGCTTCATCGGCCTCTACCGGCGTGGAAAGCTGCCAGTGGACAGGTTACTGTCATCAACCGGGCCGCTGGAGGAAATCAATGAGGCTTTCGACCTGTTGCATGAAGGCAAGATCATCCGCCACGTCATTACCTTTGATTAGACGCCTTCCGGCCGATCCTTAGGGTCGAACTGGACGATGGTGATCCAGGTTGTTGTCAATGCCGGTTTCTTCTCGTTTTCGATCTCGACCGAAACTTCATAAGTGGTCATCAGCATGCCGCCGCCGCGGAAACGGCAGTCGGACAGGGTGAAGTGGCCACGCACACGTGCGCCGCATTTGACCGGTGACATGAAGCGGACACGATCGAAGCCGTAATTTATGCCCATGGTCTGCTCGCGGATCTTTGGCACGGTGCCGAAGTTCATCGCGGAAAGAAGGGACAGCGTGAGAAAGCCGTGCGCGATTGTGCCGCCAAACGGACTTTCGGCCGCCGCCCGCTCGGGGTCCACATGAATAAACTGATGATCGAGCGTCGCATCGGCGAACTGGTTGATCATCGTCTGATCGACGGTGATCCAGTCTGAAACGCCGAGTTCCTGGCCCACAAGTCCTGGCACGTCGGCCAGCGAAATCTCACGCATGCAACACACCGCTTTGTCGTCGTTTTAAGCTATTGCCCGTGGGCCGCAACATTACCCTTTCAGGCAGAAGCTGACGGAGCGGGAAGGAAGGAGGTTCGTCCAAGGCTTATTCGAAAGCAGATCCTGCCAGCTGCTACCGGGCAGAATAAACTCAACATCTTCATGGCCCCGGTTGAAGAGGATTGCAAGACGAGTCGAACGGCCCGATGAGCGATCGTCTGTCGCAACGATCATGCCCATCAGCCGGTTCTCTGCATTTTCCCAATCTGATACCTGCATGGGAAGGCCAGAGGGGGCCAACCATTCAATATCGCCGTTTCCGGCGAAGAAATCCGTTTCGGAAAACACTGAGAATCGCCTGCGGATACCGGCAAGCCATGTCGTATGCCGCACCAGTTCCGTATCCGGCTCCTGCCAGTCCATCCAGGTAATCTCGTTATCCTGGCAATAGGCATTATTGTTGCCACGTTGCGAACGACCGGTTTCGTCGCCCATGGTGAGCATGATGGTGCCGCGGCTGACAAACAGCGTGGAAAGAAGTGCGCGGACATCACGACGACGGCGTTCCTGTACTGCAGGATCAGCGGTCAGGCCTTCCGCTCCGTTGTTCCAGGAGTAGTTTTCGTTGTGGCCGTCGCGGTTATCTTCACCATTGGCATCGTTATGCTTGTGCTCATGGGAGACAAGGTCGAACAGGGTAAACCCGTCATGGGCGGCGAGGAAATTGACACTGCGTGTGCGGCCAGATTTTTCAAAAATGTCCGATGAACCGGCAAGGCGGGTGGCGAGCGCTCCTGTCATCCCCTGGTCGCCGCGCCAGTAGCGGCGCATGTCGTCGCGGGCGCGGTCGTTCCATTCGATAAAGGGGACGGGGAAATTGCCGAGCTGGTAGCCGCCAGGGCCTATATCCCAGGGTTCGGCGATCACTATACGATCCTTCAGCAGATCATCGGACAACAGCGCCGTCAGCGTCTCGCCATTCGGATCGAAACCCTCTGCGGTGCGACCCATAACCGGCGCGAGGTCGAAGCGAAAACCATCGACACCGGCATGCCGAACGAAATGACGCAAGGTGTCGATGATCAGCTGTCGGACAACCGGATGATCCGCCGCGACCGTGTTGCCGGTGCCGGTGTCGTTGACCAGCTCGCCCGGGTCATTGGGCAGATGGCGGTAATACGCCAAATTGTCGAGACCGCGCATAGATAGCGTCGCGCCGTAGCGATCGCTTTCGCCGGTGTGGTTGAAGACGAGATCGAGGATGGTGCCGATGCCAGCTGCGTGCAGTTTGGTGACGGTCTCGCGCAATTCGGCCATGCCGCCGGGGCAGAGCCGTGGATCGAGTGCCATGAAGGCGACCGGATTGTAACCCCAGCCATTGGTGAGGCCGAGAGGTGGAAGATGGCGCTCGTCGATCCATGCGGTGATCGGCATAAGTTCGATCGCATCGACACCGATCTGTTTCAGGTGTGCGATAATCGCGGGATGGGCTAGGGCCGCGACTCTGCCGCGGATCTCTTCCGGTATCTCCGGATGCATGATCGTGAACGATTTTACCGCGATCTCGTAAACGAAGCCACCGGAAGGCAGGAGCGGAGCGGATATCTCGGCTTCGACATCTTGCGTGACGATTGCTCTTGGCACGAGATTGGCGGTGTCTGTCTCGTGGGTCGCAAGATCGTGGTCGGTCTGGAACGGACGATCGAGTTCTTTGGCATAAGGGTCGACGAGCAGCTTTGCCGGGTCGAACCAAAGTCCGTTGTCGGGATCATACGGGCCGTAGGCGCGGTAGCCATAATGCTGCCCGGCACTGGCACCGTCGATCGAGATGCGATGGACATCGTCGGTGCTGCGAAGCATGACATGGCGGTCGGTTTCATCACCGCTCTTTGCGTCGAAAAGGCAAAGCTCGATCTTCTCGGCGGATGAGGACCAGATGGCGAAATCCACTCCGGTCGAGGTGAGGGCTGCGCCGAGTTTTGAAGTCACTGTCGGGGGCATACGTCACCCCCCTCTGCCCTGCCGGGCATCTCCCCCACAAGGGGGGAGATCACAGGTGGCAAGGTTTCGACCGTCTTTACTGTCGAAACCGCCGTGCGAGTCGTTGTTGGGGAACGAAGGTCGCGAGTCCAGCTAATCTCCCCCCTTGTGGGGGAGATGCCCGGCAGGGCAGAGGGGGATAAATTCATCTGCGATCTCCGGGCTTTTATGGTCAGGCGCTTACGTAATCACCGTCGGCGCATCACGGCCGGAACGTTTTTTCAGATCGGAGATTTCATCAGCAACAGCAATCAGATCGGCGAGTGCGACCTGCGTGTCGATGTCGTGTTTTGAGGCATCCGGCTCGTAGCGTTCGACATAAACGCGGACCGTTGCGCCCGAGGTGCCGGTACCGGACAAGCGGAACACAACGCGGCTGCCGCCTTCGAACAATACGCGGATGCCCTGGTTTTTGGAAACAGAGCCATCGATCGGATCGTGATAGGCAAAGTCATCGGCGGCGGCGACCTTCAGCGAGCCGAAGCTCTGGCCCGGCAACGAGGCGAGCTTTTCGCGCAAGGCGGTCATCATGTCGTTCGCCGCGTCCGAATCCACTTCCTCGTAGTCGTGGCGGGAATAGTAGTTGCGGCCGTATTCCGCCCAATGGCTCTTGACGATCTCGGCGACGCTTTCGTTGCGGCCGGCCATGATGTTGAGCCAGAAGAGCACGGCCCAGAGGCCGTCCTTCTCGCGCACATGGTCGGAGCCGGTGCCGAAGCTTTCTTCGCCGCAGACCGTTGCCTTGCCGGCATCGAGCAGATTGCCGAAGAATTTCCAGCCGGTCGGCGTCTCGTACATGCCCACGCCCAGCTTTTCGGCGACGCGGTCGGCGGCGGCGCTGGTCGGCATGGAGCGGGCGATGCCGGCAATGCCCTTGGCATAGCCCGGCGCGAGCGTCGCGTTGGCGGCGATGATCGCGAGGCTGTCGGATGGGGTGACGAACATGCCCTTGCCGACAATCATGTTGCGATCGCCATCGCCATCGGAGGCGGCGCCGAAATGCGGGCCGTCCTTGCTCATGACATCGTCATAAAGCTCCTTGGCGTGAACGAGGTTCGGGTCCGGGTGATGGCCGCCGAAATCCGGCAGCGGGGTAGCGTTGCGAACCGAACCTTCCGGCGCGCCGAGGCGGTTTTCCAGGATTTCCGTCGCATAGGGACCGGTGACGGCGCCCATCGAATCGATAACGACGCGCACGCCGCTTGCGATCAGTGCACGGATGGCGCCGAAGTCAAACAGCTGTTCCATCAGTTCGGCATAGTCGGTTACCGGATCGATCACTTCGACGGCCATGCCGGCGACTTTAAACGTGCCGACCTTGTCGAGGTCGAGATCCGCCGTGTCGGCGATCTTGTAGGTATCGATCACCTTGGAACGGGCATAGATGGCGTCGGTAATCTTTTCCGGTGCCGGACCGCCATTGCCGATATTGTACTTGATGCCGAAGTCTTCGGTCGGGCCGCCGGGATTGTGACTGGCGGAAAGCACGATGCCGCCGAAGGCGTGATACTTGCGGATGACGTTGGAGGCTGCCGGCGTGGACAAGATACCGCCCTGGCCGACCATGACCTTGCCGAAGCCGGCGGCCGCGGCCATCTTGATCGCCTTCTGGATGACTTCGCGGTTGTAATAACGACCGTCGCCGCCGATCACCAGCGTCTTGCCTTCAAAGCCTTCCAGGCTATCGAAAATCGATTGGATGAAATTTTCCGCGTAGTTCGGCTGGGCGAAGACCGGAACCTTCTTGCGCAGGCCGGACGTGCCAGGCTTCTGATCCTGGTAGGGGGTCGTTGCGACGGTCTTGATCATACTCAAATGCCTTTTCTTTCAAGGATCTCGGAAAAGAGCGCTGCATAGAGGGCTGCGCTGCGGTTCCACGAAACATCGGATTTCATGCCCTGCTTCTGGATCACAGTCCATAGCTTCTGGTCGTTATAAAGGCGGATGGCGCGACGGAGCGCGCGGGCCAGATTGTCTGTCGTCAGTGGGCCGAAGGAAATGCCGGTTGCCGCCTCGGCCGCAAGCCCCGCATGGCTTGCATCGATAACCGTATCGTTGAGGCCGCCGACACGGGCGACGATCGGCACGCAGCCGTAACGCAGGCCGTAAAGCTGGGTTAGGCCGCAAGGCTCGAAGCGGGACGGGATGATGATCGCGTCGCAGCCGGCCTGCATCAGATGGGAGAGCGGTTCGTCATAGGCGGCAATCACCCCTATCCGGCCGGGATGGCGTAGCGCTGCCGCGTGAAATGCATCTTCCAGCACCTTGTCGCCGGAACCGAGAACGGCGAGCGTCGCGCCGTGGGAGACGAGATCGTCCAAACTTTCGGCAAGAAGGTCCATGCCCTTCTGTTCGGTGAGCCGTGAGACGACGCAGAAAAGCGGGGCATCATCGACATCGAGCGCAAAGCGTTCCGCCACCCGCCGCTTGTTTTCCGCCCGTTCCTTGAGCGTCGATGCGGAATAGGTGCTGGCGAGGAGGGTATCTGTCTCCGGGTTCCAGACATCGGTATCTATGCCGTTGACGATGCCTGTCAGGTCCTCTGATCGGTGATGCAGCAGACCTTCCAGACCCATGCCGTATTCGGGCGTGAGGATTTCCTCGGCATAGGACGGGCTCACCGTGGAAATTTCCCAGCTTGTCTGCAGGCCGGCCTTCAGGAAGCCAACCTTGCCGTAATATTCGATACCGTCGATAGTGAAGGCATGCGGCGGCAATTCGAGTGCAGGGAAGATGTCGGCATCGAACACGCCCTGGAAGGCGATGTTGTGGACGGTGATGACGCTCGGTACTTCCGGCTCCGGGGCGTAACGCATGTAGGCGGGCAGAAGTGCTGCCTGCCAGTCGTGGACATGTACAAGATCCGGTCGCCAGCCGCCGAGATCACCCGTCAGCCCCTGCTGGGCGATAGTGGCGCCCGCCTTGGATAAGGCTGCAAAACGGCGCCAGTTGTCCGTGTAATCCTTGCCGGCCACATCAAGATACGGGCCGCCCTGCCGGTCGAACAGTTCGGGGCAGTCCAGGATCAGGAGGTCGAGACCCTTGTGTTCGATTTCAAGGATTCGGGCTTCTGCGCCGAGCAGATCGGGAAAGGTACGGCGCAGGACGGCATTATCGGCAATCCGCATCACGGCGGGATAACCGGGCATCAGCGTCTTGACGGCAATGCCCTGCTTGCCGAGCGCGATCGGAAGCGCGCCGGCCACATCGGCCAGCCCGCCAGTCTTCACCAGTGGAAAGACTTCTGAAGCGACCGAGAGTACCTGCATCACAAATCCAACTTGTCGATCATCTTCTGGGTGATCAGGCAAATGCCGTTTTCGGTGCGGCGGAAACGCTTCGCATCGAGTTCCGGATCCTCACCGACTATCAGTCCCTCAGGGATGGTTACACCATGGTCGATGACAACATCACGAAGCTGAGCACGGCGACCTATTCTGACATTCGGTAGAACGACGGCGCCTTCTAGCTTCGAGTAGGAATTTGCGCGAACACCGGTGAAGAGCAGGCTCTTGTTCAGCGATGAACCTGAGATGATGCAGTCACCGGAAATGACCGAGGACGTTGCCGAGCCGCGGCGATTTTCGTCGTCATGGACGAATTTTGCCGGTGCGGTCAGTTCTGCATAGGTCCAGATCGGCCAAGACTTGTCGTAGAGGTCGAGACCGGGGACGATTTCGGTCAGGTCGATATTAGCCTGCCAATAGGCATCGATCGTACCGGCATCGCGCCAATAGGGTTCGCGCTCGTAATCGGACCGAACGCAGCTGTCGGCGAAACGATGGGCGACTGCCTTACCATGCTCGACGATGTAGGGAATGATGTCCTTGCCGAAGTCGCGGCTGGAGCCTGTAACCTCCGCATCACGCTTCAAGGCATCGATCAGGAACTTGGTGTGGAAGACGTAGATGCCCATGGAGGCCAGAGCAAAATCCGGCTTTCCGGGAATACCCGGCGGATCGGCCGGCTTCTCGACGAAATCGATGATCTCGTCCTTTTCGTTGACATGCATGACGCCGAAGCCGGTCGCTTCCATGCGCGGCACTTCCAGGCAGCCGACCGTCACGTCTGCTCCGGAGTTGACGTGCTGCTGCAGCATCAGCTCGTAGTCCATCTTGTAGACATGGTCGCCGGCGAGGATGACCATGTATTCGGTCGCATAACCCTCGATGATATCGATGTTCTGGTAGACCGCATCGGCCGTGCCTTCATACCATTGCGTTTCCGAGACGCGCTGGGAGGCGGGCAGGATGTCGAAGCTCTCATTGCGCTCGGGGCGGAAGAAGTTCCAGCCGCGCTGCATATGGCGGATCAGCGAATGGGCCTTGTACTGGGTGGCGACGCCGATGCGGCGGATGCCGGAATTCAGCGCGTTGGAGAGAGCGAAATCGATGATACGGGCCTTGCCGCCGAAATAGACAGCGGGCTTGGCGCGCCGGTCGGTCAGTTCCTTCAGTCGGCTGCCGCGTCCGCCGGCCAAAACATAGGCCATGGCGTCGCGAGACAGAGGCTGGACACGTTGCTTGTCGTTCATTGTTCTCCTCCCTTAAGCGTTGTTTTCGAGTTCCAGCATGATTGTCGCCAACGGTGGCAAAGTCACGTCCGCCCAGATGCTTCCTCCTGCATCCACGGCCTGAACCTTTCCGCCATTGCCCTTGCCGCTGCCACCATAGATCTCGGCGTCGGTATTGAGCACCTCTCGCCATTTCCCGGCATGGGGCAGGGGAAGTCTGTAGTTTGCGCGGTAGACGGGCGTGAAATTGGTGATGACCGCCACCGGTTTTTCACCCGGTGCCATGCGCAGCCAGGCGAAGACTGAGTTGTCCGCATCGTCGACCACAAGCCAGCGAAAACCTTCGCCCTCGCAATCGCGGGCATGCAGTGCGGGCTTTGAGCGGTAACAGAAATTGAGATCCCGTACGAGGCGGCGCATGCCCTGATGCGGGTGGTAGGCCAAGAGGTTCCAGTCGAGAGACTTGCTTTCGCTCCACTCGGCCCATTGGGCGAATTCCTGGCCCATGAAGAGCAGCTTCTTGCCCGGATAGCCCCACATGAAGCCGTAGTAAGCACGCAGATTGGCGAATTTCTGCCAGTCGTCACCGGCCATCTTCGCGATCAGCGATCCTTTGCCATGGACCACTTCGTCATGGCTGAGCGGCAGCACGAAGTTTTCGGCAAAGGCATAGACAAGGCCGAAGGTGATCGCGTTGTGGTGGTGCTTGCGGTGAATCGGCTCGCGGGCGAGATAGCTCAGCGTATCGTGCATGAAGCCCATGTTCCATTTGAAGCCGAAACCTAGGCCGCCTTCATGAACTGGTGCCGAAACCTTGGGCCAGGACGTACTCTCTTCGGCAATCGTCATCACGCCCGGATGCGCGCCATAAGACAGCGAATTCATCTTCTGCAGGAAACGCACGGATTCCAGATTTTCCCGGCCGCCATATTCATTGGGGATCCATTCGCCCTCGCGGCGAGAATAGTCGAGATAGAGCATCGAGGCGACGGCATCGACGCGCAGACCGTCCAGGTGATATTTCTCCGCCCAATAAAGCGCGTTGTTGATCAGATAGGAGAGGACCTCCACGCGGCCGAAATTGTAGATCGCGGTGTTCCAGTCCGGGTGATAACCTTGGCGCGGATCGGCATGTTCATAAAGCGCCGTACCGTCGAAATCGCGCAGCCCGTGGGCGTCGGTCGGGAAATGCGCCGGAACCCAATCGAGGATAACGCCGATGCCGACCTTGTGGCAGCCGTTGACGAAACGGGCAAAGCCTTCCGGCTCTCCGAAACGGGCGGACGGCGCATAAAGCCCAGTCGTCTGGTAACCCCAGGACGGGTCATACGGGTGTTCGGTGATCGGCAGAAACTCGATATGGGTAAAGCCCATATCGACGCAATAGGGGATGAGGCGCGAGGCAAGCTCGTCCCATGACAAGAACGAGCCGTCGTCGCGGCGCTGCCATGATCCCGCATGCACTTCATAGATGGTGATCGGCTGGCGGCGGTGATCGGCCTTTTCCCAGAATTCCCGGTGAGCCTGATCTTCCCATACCTGCGCCAGTTCCGGTGATGTTACCGAGGCAGTCTTCGGTCGCATCTCGGCTCGCCGTGCAAACGGGTCTGCCTTCAAGGGCTGCAGTTTGCCATCCTTGCCGATGATCTCGAACTTGTAGGCGGTGCCGGCCGGAACGTCGGGCGCAAAAATTTCCCAGATGCCGGTATCCTGGCGCAGCCGCATGACATGGCGGCGGCCATCCCAATTGTTGAATTCGCCGACGACAGAGACGCGCCGTGCATTTGGTGCCCAGACAGCGAAATGGAAGCCCTCGACACCCTCATGCTTGAGCGGATGGGCGCCCATCTTGTCGAAGAGCCTCAAATGTGAGCCTTCGCGTAACAGATAGTCATCCATCGGACCGAGAACCGGGCCGAAGGAGTAAGGATCAGTCACGGCCCATTCCACGTCACCGCGCTGGGCGCGATAACGGATAGGCTGGAGTTGGGCCGCGTCGACGATGCCTTCGAAATAACCCGCCTCATGACGGCGGGTCAGTTCGCCGAGTTCCGTGCCGCTGAGCGAAAGCACGGTCACCTCTTCGGCACCGGGGATGAAGCAACGGGCACGATATTTTTCGCCAAGCTTGTGAAGCCCAAGCACGGCGAAAGGATTTGCATGCCTGCCTGCCAATATCGCCTCGATCTCGGATAACGGGATTTCTCCAGGAGCTCTCCCGTCATCGAGCGCGGTCGGCGATTTTGTCATCAGGCTCTCCAGATTTCCGACGCGTACTGGCGGATTGTGCGGTCCGAAGAGAACCAGCCCATCCGGGCGGTATTGCGAATTGTCTTTGAATACCAGGATTTAGGGTCTGACCAGATTTGGTCAACCGTACGCTGTGCCGCAGCATAGGCATCGAAGTCGGCGGCGACCATGAACCAATCGTGGTTATAGATGCCGTCGATCAGCTCCTGGAAGCGCGAACGGTCGTCCGGCGAGAAGACGCCGGAGGCGATCGCGTTCAATGCCTGGGCCAGTTCCGGCGACTGTTCGATCACGGCGCGGGGATTATGCCCGTCCGAGCGAACCTTCGCCACTTCGTCCGCGGTCAGGCCGAAGATGACGATATTGTCGTCGCCCACGTGTTCGCGCATCTCGACATTGGCGCCGTCGAGCGTGCCGATCGTCAATGCGCCGTTCAGCGCAAACTTCATGTTGCCCGTGCCGGACGCTTCCATGCCGGCGGTCGAGATCTGCTCTGAAAGGTCGGCGGCGGGCACGATCGTTTCCGCCAGCGAGACATTGTAGTTCGGCACGAAGACGACCTTCAGCAGGCCGCGCACCGAAGGATCGTTATTGATGACGCGGGCAACGTCGTTCGCCAGTTTGATGATCAGCTTGGCGTTGTGATAGCTCGGCGCCGCCTTGCCGGCGAAGAGTTTTACTCGTGGCACCCAGTCCAGCTCGGGGTGGGAGCGAATCTGGTCATAAAGCGCGACGGCTTCGATGATGTTCAGAAGCTGGCGCTTGTATTCGTGGATGCGCTTGATCTGGATGTCGAACAACGCCGACGGATCGAGCCTGATACCCATGCGGCTGCCGACGAGGTTGGTGAGCGTCGCCTTGTTTGCCCGCTTCACTGCGGCAAATTTCTCCTGGAAGCTGGTGTCATCGGCAAACTTGTCGAGTTCGACCAGCGCTTCGGTATCGTCGAGGAACTTGTCGCCGATGGCTTCCTTGATGAGGGAGGTGAGGCCCGGGTTGCACTGCATCAGCCAGCGGCGCGGGGTGATGCCGTTGGTCTTGTTGTTGATGCGGGTCGGGTAGAGCGTGTGCAGGTCGGCAAAGACGGTGACCTTCATCAGGTCGGTGTGCAGCGCCGAGACACCATTGATCGAATGAGAGCCGACAAAGGCGAGGTTGCCCATGCGCACCCGACGCTCACCGCCTTCGTCGATCAGCGAGATGGCGCGGACCTGCGTGTCGGAGAATTTCTTCTCCTTGCGGGCTTCCAGAAGGATTTTGGCGTTGATCGCATAAACGATCTGCATGTGGCGCGGCAGAAGACGCTCGAAAAGCGGCACCGGCCATGTTTCCAGCGCTTCGGGCAGAAGCGTGTGGTTGGTGTAGGAGAAGGTCTGGCGGACGATTTCCCAGGAGACGTCGAAATCCATGCCGTGGATATCGACGAGCAGGCGCATCAACTCGCCGATCGAGACGGCCGGATGCGTATCGTTCAGCTGGATCGAAACCTTCTCGTGCAGGTTGGTGAAATCCGGATATTGCTGCAGATGGCGGCGCAGAATGTCCTGCAATGATGCCGACGAGAAGAAGAATTCCTGACGCAGGCGCAGTTCCTGCCCGGCCGGGTTTGCGTCGGCGGGATAGAGTACCCGGGTGAGCGATTCCGCCTTATTGCTCTCGCGCAGCGCGCCGATATGGTCACCGGCATTAAAGGCATCAAGCAGGATCGGGTCGATCGGCTGGGCCGACCAGAGGCGCAACGTATTGACGCGCTTGCCGCGCCAGCCGACGATCGGCGTGTCATAGGCCATGGCGATGACACGCTCGGCCGGCTTCCACACGTAACGCGGCAAATCCTCATACCCGCCCACGGTTTCCACGGATCCACCGAAGCCGATTTCGTAGGAGCTCTCGCGGCGTTCAAATTCCCAGGGGTTGCCGTGGGCAAGCCAGGTTTCGGGCAACTCGACCTGCCAGCCGTCAGCCATCTGCTGACGGAACAGGCCATGAATATAACGGATGCCGTAGCCATAGGCCGGAATATCGACCGTTGCCATACTCTCCATGAAACAGGCGGCGAGGCGGCCAAGGCCGCCATTGCCGAGCGCGGCGTCCGGTTCCAGACCGGCAATCACCGACACGTCGACACCAAGCGAGGAGAGCGCGTCGCGGATTTCCTGCATTAGGCCGAGATTGCTGACCGCATCGCGCATCAGGCGGCCGATCAGAAACTCCAGCGATAGATAATAAACCCGCTTCTGCCCTGTCCGGTAGGCCTGGCGAGTGCTCTCCATCCATCTGTCGATAATTCTGTCCCGGACAACCAGAATGGTTGCCGTCAGCCAGTCATGGGGCTTGGCCACCTGGGCATCCTTGCCGATGCGGTAGGTCAGGCGTTCGATGATCTCTTCCGCCATGATTTCAGGGCGGGAGCTGCGCGGGGCGGGATAAGGAATTTCGACGGGGGGAGTTGTGTTGTTCATATAGTCGCCAATTGTTCTCGGTTGAGCGGGTGGAGGAATATCCGATTCAGTCGATATGGCAGAATGTTACCGGCACAGTTATGCATCGTTGTGAACGGCATGCAACGGCGGAATTGAAGATGGTTGCCAGAGGGTAATTATAAGTATCTGCCCAGAAAGCAGAAAACCCCGCGGCGTGCGGGGTTTTGTATAAGGTCATGGCAGTCTCACAGCAATTCTTCCGCCGGATTGGCGATGATCACCGGGTCTTATTTGCTCAAGCGGACAAACTGGCCATCAGGTGCACAGGTCGTCGTTGCGGTGTAAAAGAAGTCCTGTCTTGCAAAATCGCCACCGTCTTCCCAAGCGTGCGTCGATGTCTTGTCGCAGACAAGAATATCGTCCAGCGGGCTGGTCACGCCTTTCGGAAGCTGTTTCCCTCCCACAAACAGGTAATAGCTCGTGTCAGGGTTATCGGTGCGCAGAACGTTGTTGAATTTTGAGTATTGTGACGACGTATCCTTGCTGCAGGTCACTTTATTGTCTTTTGTTATCGTAGCTTTCTCACCGATGTTACATCCGTCTTCCTTGATGTCCATCTGAAGAACGAGCTTCGAATATTTGCCCAGATCAACGGTGCCTGACGGGTCAACTACCCATGTGCCTTGACCACCGTTGTCATGTGTCGTGGGCTGATAGGTCACTGTCCCCACGACTACTTCGTTCGTCGTGTTGGGCCTTACAACGCGAATTGTGACCTTCTTCCAGAACCAACCTTGTATCTTTGTTGGAGTGAACTTCACCGTTTTCGGCATCATCGGAGCGACCGATTGCGAAGTCACACCGACATCAATGCTGGACAGCCCTGCGACCTGCATGAAACTGTTCTGGGATTTGCCCTGGATTGCAACGTCAACGTTCTGGCCTGTCATGGTGACGGTATAAGTGGCGCCGCTGGGAAGCTTGTCCATGTAGCCTTTCAGGAACGCCTGTGCCTTTGCGATAGCTGCGGCTTGATTTGTGCCATCATAAACAGCACCGCCAGCGAGTGCCGCTGCATCCGCGATACCCTGCATATTCGTTCTTTGGGTGTAGGCTGTACTGACATCGATGACGCTTCCTCCTGCGAAAAGAAGGGGGACCATCATGATGGCTGTCATCATGCCGAAATTACCGCTGCGATCGTCTGCAAAACGCTTGAAAATGGCCATGGTGGTCGCCGTCCTTAGTTGCGACCGGCAGATTGGGTCGCTCTAATCGGCTTTTGCAGCAATAGCTCTGCAGAATGATTTAATGGAAATATTTGGATTTTAGTGACTAGGCAGAATCAGCACCAAAACGGGTCTACTTGACCGGAATTACGTCAACGGCCTGATCGGCCTTCTGATTTCCGTAACCTTTAAGCACTCCGATGACCGGTGCGACATCGGAATAATCACGTCCGTAACCGACGACGATGTGGTCGCTGCCGGCTGGAATATCGTTGGTCGGGTCGAGTTCGACATAACCAAGCGCATCGCCGCACCAGATGCGTACCCAGGCATGCATGGCGTCCGCCCCTTCAAGCCGTTCCTTGCCCGGCGGCGGGATGGTGCGCAGGAAGCCGGAGACGTAACCCGCCGGAATGCCGAGGCTGCGCAGGGCCACGATCATCACGTGGGAGAAATCCTGGCAGACGCCGCGTTTCAGCTTGAAAGCTTCCTTCGGCGTGGTGTCGACCGTCGTTGCCTCGGGATCGTATTTGAAATCCTTATGGATGCGGGTGCAGAGAGCGGCAGCGATCTCGCGCACCGTCTGGCCCGGCTTCACGGCTTGGCGCGCGTAAGCCGCAATCGCCGGTTCCTCCGGTAATCTGGGGCTGGAGCCGGTAAAATGATGCGGCGAGGACGGGTCGACGGACCAGACTTCGGCCAGCTCCTTGCGCAACACATCGAGCGTCGGGGAAAGGTCCGCCTGCATGGTCGGCGCCTCGACCATGACACGGGCCTGCATGCGGATATCCAGCCGGTCATGCGGGGCGCGGACAAGAACTGATGTCGCCTGCTGGCCGAAGAAATCGATGAAGGTGACCTTTTCGTCGGTTGCCGGCGAGACGGTGACCGAGCCTGCGATCAGGCGCTGGCGATCCGGCAGCGAGAGCGGCAGAAGCCGGATGACATGGCGCGCGCCAGAGGCAGGGACATCATAGGTGTAACCCATATGGAGAGAGAGGTCGTAGAGCATTCGTCGTTCCTCCCTTTCAACTCAACTGCAATAGGTCCGGACGAGAAGATCGGAGAGGTTTTCCAGATCCTTTTCCAGCCTGCGATAGACATCCTCGTTCATCGTCTCCGGCGTCATCACTGCCAGCCCGGAATGGAGGCGCATGGCCTCGCGATAGAAGGGCGACATCTGGCCGTTTTCGAAGGCGTTCGGCAGCTTTTCCACCTCGGTGCGGATCTCGTTCAACTGGAACAGGATCGAACGCGGATTGAGCGGATCGAGTGCCAGCAAGTCGTTGACCGTGAGGCGCGCCGTGTTGACGTTGTAGCGGCGGCGATGGGTCATGACGCTGTCGCCGATCTCGAGCAGCATGTCGAGCGAACCGTCGGGCGCATCCGGACCTGAAAGATGGGCAAGCATGCGCGTCATGTGCAGGCCGCGTTCCAGATGGCGGCCGATGGAGAGGAAACGCCATCCGGTGAAGCGGTACATGTTTTCATGCACAAGACCGGCAAAGCCTGCGAGCTTGCGCAGCAGGATGGTTGCGGCATGAGCTGCGTCATCGCCCGGCTGGGCCGCTTCGTGGAAGCGCTTGGCAGTTTTTGCCAGATCGGTCAGCGCCAGCCATCCATCCGGCGAAAAACGGTCGCGGATATTGCTGGCGGAATAGATGGCGCTGTTGATGTTGGCAAGCAGCGGCTCGGGCACGGCCTTGACCATGTCCATGTCGATCGACTTCAGATAGCGGGTCACATCCGCAAGCAGGGGTGCGTTCGGATCTGCCGATTCCGCGTAGCGCAGATGCCAGGAGCGCAGAATGCGCAATGCGCCCTCGGCGCGCTCGATATAGCGGCCGAGCCAATAGAGATTGTCGGCGGCGCGGCTCGGCAGCGAACCCGGCATATTGCGGGTAAAGCTCTCTTCCGGCGGCAGCAGTGTCGATTTCGACACCGGCTTGTCGGAAACGATCCAGACGTCGGCCGCAGCACCGCCCGATTGCATGGCGATCGCGGCGACATCGTCGCCGGTGCCGATACGGGCAAAGCCGCCGGGCATGATTTCCCAGCCATTTTCTGTGCGGGCGGCAAAGACGCGCAGCGACATCGGCCGCGGGGTCAGCTTGCCGTCGACCCAGGTCGGCGTCGTCGACAAGGTAACGACTTCCTGGCCAACGAGTTTTGCACCTTCGCTCGCCAGCCAGTCGCCGACCGTGTCTTTCGCTGTTTCGCGCAGCGAGGAGCCGAGCACGGACTGGCTGTTGTCGTCGAAGAAGGGCAGGCGGGAATAGGCGGGGCCGATGACCATGCGCTCGATGTTCTTCGCCACATGCTCGCGCTCGGATTGCTGGCCGCACCACCATGTGGCGATCGACGGCAGGATCGGGTCTTCCCCGAGAAGCCGGCGGCAGATGGTCGGCGCAAAGGCCAGAAGCGCGCGGGTTTCGAGAATGCCCGAGCCGAGGGCATTGACTAGGGTCAGCGAGCCCGATCGCAGCGCCTGCACCATGCCTGGCGTGCCGATATGCGAATTCTGGTCGAGTTCCAGCGGATCGGCATAGGAAGCATCGAGGCGGCGCCAGAGCACGCCGACCGGTTTGAGGCCAGCGACGGTGCGAACCATGACGCGGTTGTTGACGACGGTCAGGTCTTCGCCTTCGAGCAGCATGAAGCCGAGATAACGGGCGATATAGGCGTGTTCGAAATAGGTTTCGTTGGCAGGACCAGGGGAGAGAACGGCGATCCGGTCGTCCGGGTATTGCTTGCGCGATTGCAGTGCATCGCGGAATGCGCCGAAGAAGGACGCGAGCCGATGAACGTGGGTTTCGCCGTAGATGTCGGAGAAGGCGCGGGTGGTGGCGACGCGGTTTTCCAGCGCGAAGCCTGCACCGGAAGGGGCCTGGGTGCGATCTGCAAGAACCCACCAGTTGCCATCCGGGCCGCGGCCGATCTCGAAGGAGCAGAAATGCAGATAATGGCCGCCGACCGGCTTTACGCCGACGAGCGGACGCAGGAATTCCGGATTGGCGGCAATCAGCTGCGGCGGCACAAAGCCTTCCTGCACCAGCCGGTTTTCACCATAGATATCGGCAATCATCGCCTCGAGCAGGTCGGCGCGCTGCTGCAGGCCGCGAGATATGTTCTGCCACTCGTCTTCCTGGATCAGGACCGGGATATGCGAGAGCGGCCAGTTGCGCTCGCCTGTGCCGCCGGGGCCGGTGCCGCCATAGGTGCGGTAGAAAACGCCGGCATCGCGCAGATAACGGTCGGCGCGAGCGAAACGTTCGTAGAGATCACCTTCCGACAAGCGGCTCAGATGCGCGATCAGGTTCTGCCAGACGGGCTTGATCTCGCCGCGAGCATCGAGCATCTCGTCGGCCACGCCGGGGAGCGCGGCATAACCGAGGATCGGATCGTGTTCGATCTCCTCATCCATGCGTCGTTCGCTCGCCGTGCCAGTCGTCAATTCGCGTCATACTCCTTGCGGCCGGCGGAGATCGAGCGTCAGGGGGAATTCGGGCGAAGGCGTCTCCGGCAAGAGGGGATAAAATCCCGCCGTGTGACCCCAGGGCTCGAACCGCGCCAGACGCCGCGCTTCCGCCTCGTTGCCGTTCACCGGGAAGGTCTCATAATTGCGGCCGCCCGGATGCGCAACATGATATCTGCAGCCGCCAATCGCGCGGCCGGACCATGTATCATAAATGTCGAATGTAAGCGGTGTGTTAACCGGAAGGACGGGGTGCAGGCCGGAAGCCGGTTGCCATGCCTTGAAACGCACACCGGCGACCGAGACATCCGACCGGCCGGTTTGCTTCAATGGGACCGCGCGGCCATTGCAGGTGACTGTGTAGCGGCCCGGGTTGGAGGTCCCCAGCTTCACCTGAAGGCGCTCGACGGAACTGTCGACGTAACGCACGGTGCCGCCGATCGCGCCCTGTTCGCCCATGACGTGCCACGGCTCAAGCGCCTGCCGCAGCTCCAGCTTGGCGCCTTCATATTCGACCTCGCCGAAGAAGGGGAAGCGGAATTCCAGCTGCGCCTCGAACCATTCAGGGCGAAGGTCGAAGCCGTTTTCGCGCAGGTCCTGCAGCACGTCCATGAAGTCGGCCCAGACATAATGGCCGAGCATGAAACGGTCGGCGAGCGCCGTGCCCCAGCGGGCAAACTTGCCCTGAGCCGGGTTTTTCCAGAAGCGGGCGATCAGCGCGCGCACCAGAAGCTGCTGAGCGAGCGACATGCGGGCATTCGGCGGCATTTCGAAACCGCGGAATTCGACAAGGCCGAGGCGACCGGTCGGGCCGTCGGGGGAAAACAGCTTGTCGATGCAGATTTCCGAACGGTGGGTGTTGCCGGTGACGTCGGTCAGAAGATTGCGGAACAGACGGTCGACCAGCCATGGCAGCGGCGGCACGCCCTGACCGGGAGCGGGCACCTGGGCGAGTGCGATTTCCAGCTCGTAGAGGCTGTCGTGGCGGGCCTCGTCGATCCGCGGCGCCTGTGAAGTCGGGCCGATGAACAGGCCGGAGAAGAGGTAGGAAAGCGAGGGGTGGCGCTGCCAGTGCAGCACCAGGCTTTTCAGCAAGTCCGGGCGGCGCAGGAACGGGCTGTCATTCGGATTGGCGCCGCCGACCACGACATGGTTGCCACCGCCGGTGCCGGTATGGCGGCCGTCGATCATGAACTTGTCGGCACCGAGGCGGCTTTGGCGAGCCTCCTCGTAGATTGCGGTGGTGATGTCGACGGTTTCCTTCCAGCTCGAGGCCGGATGGATGTTGACCTCGATGACGCCGGGATCGGGCGCGACGCGGATGACGTTGATGCGCTCGTCATGCGGTGGGGCATAACCCTCGATATGCACCGGCAGGCCCAGCTTGGTGGCGGCATTTTCGGCGGCCGCGATCAGTTCGAGATAATCCTCGATCCTCTCGACAGGCGGCATGAAAACGCAAAGGCGGCCATCGCGCGGCTCCACGGAAATTGCAGTGCGGACAGCGCCGCCGATCTCACCCAATATTTGCTCGATACGGCCGAGATTGGTCGGGTCGCCCGCCTTGAAGGAGGATTCCGGCATGGCCCGGCCTTGCGATGGATGCCCGGCGGGTACGAACGTATCCGGCAGTGCGCCACGCGGGATCGACGGGTCGGCCTCATGGATATAGGGAAACTGAGCCGGCGGAATATAGGGAAGAGTGCCGAGCGGCAGGCGGTAGCCGACGGGGCTGTCGCCTGGAACGAGAAAGATGCGGCCTCGGCGGGTGCGCCATTTTTCGCTGATCCAGCGGCGGCTGACGGGCGTGCCGCCAGCTTGTGCATTCCACGCCTGCACGGGCAGGACGTGGCCGGTCGGCTTTGTCAGGCCGCGCTCGAAAACGCGGGCGATGCGATTGCGCTCTTCCGGGTCCTTCAGTTTCGAATTGGATGGATCGACATTGTCCGGAAGCGAGCCTTCCTTGATGATCCATTCGGCCGGGTCTTCATAGGCCGGCATCACCATGTCGGGTTCGATGCCGAGTTCGCCGGCCAAGGCGGTCAGGAAGTTTTGCGAATCGTCCTCGCTGACGCCGCTGTCACTGCCTTCCATCGCGACAAGGTCCGGGTTTTGCCAGATCGGCTTGCCGTCCTTGCGCCAGTAGAGCGAGAAGGTCCAGCGCGGCAGACTTTCGCCCGGATACCACTTGCCCTGGCCATAATGCAGAAAACCGCCTGGGGCGAATTTTTCGCGCAGGCGACGGATCAGGATATCCGCCTTTTCCCGCTTCGTGGGGCCGACGGCGCCGGTGTTCCATTCGTCGGATTCGAAATCGTCGATCGACACGAAGGTCGGCTCGCCACCCATGGTGAGCCGCACATCCTGCGCTGTCAGGAGGCGATCCACCTGTTCGCCGAGTTCGTTCAGCGCTTCCCAGCTTTCATCGGAAAACGGCTTGGTGATGCGCGGATGTTCGGCGACGCGGGCGACGTTCATCGCGAAGTCGAAGGATGTTTCGGCTTCGCCGAAATAACCGCCGGAAATCGGCGCGGCATTGCGATAATGCGGCGTTGCTGCAAGCGGAATATGGCTCTCGCCGGTCAGGAGGCCGGAAGTCGGGTCGAGGCCGACCCAGCCGGCGCCGGGAAGATAGACTTCACACCAGGCATGCAGGTCGGTGAAATCCACCTCCGTGCCGGAAGGGCCGTCGAGCGCCTTCAGGTCCGGTGTCAGCTGGATGAGGTAGCCGGAAACGAAGCGGGTGGCGAAGCCGAGATTGCGCAGGATCTGGACCAGCAGCCAGCTCGTATCGCGGCAGGAGCCGAGTGCTGCGGCCAACGTTTCCTCCGGCGTCTGGACGCCGGGTTCCATACGGATGACATAGTTGATGGCTTGCTGCAGCCGGGCGTTGATCCCGACGATCATGTCGACAGTCGGCTGGTCCGGAGACATGTCGAAATTCTTCAGGTAATCGACCAGCGCCGGGCCGGGCGGTTCGGGGATCATGTAGATCGAGAGATCCTCGATCAGGTCTTCAGGATATTTGAATGGCCATTTGGTGGCCTCTTCCTCGACGAAAAAATCGAAGGGGTTGTAGACCGTCATGTCGGCGACAAGATCGACCTCGATCTTGAATTCGGTGACCGGGTCCGGGAAAACGAACCGCGCGAGATAGTTGCCGTAAGGGTCCTGCTGCAGGTTGACGAAGTGGTTTTCCGGCGTGACCTTGAGCGAATGCGACAGCACTTTCGTGCGCGAATGCGCGGCGGGCTTGAGGCGGATGATCTGGGGTCCGAGACGGACGGGCTTGTCGTATTTGTAGTGGGTGAGATGATAGATGCTTGCCTTGATCGACATGCTGTCCCTTCGAATGCCCTTATCCGGGCGCTCCCGTTTTCCCCTTGTCAGGGCGTTCCCGCGGATGCTGTTTTTCGGCCTCGTTCAGTGGGCCGGTGCATCACTATTGCGGCTAAGTTTGTGCAATGCAGAAGAAGAAAGCAAGGACGATTGCGCGGTTATTGCTTAGGCGAAACAGGGTGAGATCGATTTATGGCAGCACGTTCTTCCAATTCAGCCCCATGGTTGCCCAGTATAAAGTGATGACAAGCGGAAACCGAAGGTGAAGCGCCTCCGCCTGTACAACCCTTTACCGCGTGGTAAGTCTGCAGGAAGCATAGAGTCATGACATTGCGAGAGGAGCCAGTCGCAGATGTCTAACGCGGCCGCAGCAGCCACCGAACCTTATGAACTTCCGCTTTCCGGCCAGCTCCGCATGATGATGGGAGCATTCTGGGCATCGCCGGTGCGCCGCCAGCTTGTGCTTCTGGCGATCGCGCTTCTGGTCATCATCATTGCGACGACCTATGCGACCTATCGATTGAACGAGTGGAACGGACCGTTTTACGATGCGCTCGAGCGGCGCGACATGGCAGGCTTCCTCAAGCAGCTCGGCGTGTTCGGTATCATCGCCTTCTGCCTGACGCTGCTCAACGTGATCCAGACATGGCTGAACCAGATTACCGCACTGAAGATGCGCGAAGGGCTGGCGCGTGATCTCGCCAATGTGTGGCTGACGCCGGGGCGGGCACTGAAGCTCGCCGGCGCGGGATCGATCGCCAATAATCCCGACCAACGATTGCACGAGGATACCCGTATTCTGGCGGAGAATACCACGGCGCTGGCCATCGGCCTTGTCAATTCGACTATCCTGCTCGGCAGCTTCATCGGCGTGCTCTGGGCGATCTCGACGGATTTCGGCTTCAACATCGCCGGTCATCACGTCGTCATTCCCGGTTACATGCTCTGGGCAACCATCCTTTATGCGCTGACCGGTTCGGTGCTCAGCAATGTCGTCGGCAGCATGCTGGCAAGGCTCAATGCCGATCGTTATGCGCGCGAGGCGGATCTTCGCTCCGCGCTGGTTCGCGCCAACGAGAACCTGAAGCCGATCACCCTTGCGCGCGGCGAGCCGAGCGAGCTTGCCCGGGTGCAGGATGCGATCGGCGGCGTGCTCGGCATGCTGCGCAAGCTTGCCTGGGCGCTGACCAATCTCACCTGGGTCTCATCCGGTTTCGGCTGGCTGGCGCTTGTGGCGCCGATCATCATTGCCTCGCCGATGTATTTTTCCGGCGAACTGACATTCGGCGGTTTGATGATGGCGGTTGGGGCGTTCAACCAGGTGAATACGGCGTTGCGCTGGTATGTGCAGAATTTCAGCGTCATCGCCGACTGGCGGGCCACACTCGCCCGCGTTTCCTTCTTCCGCAATGCATTGCTGATGGCCGATACACCTGCAAAGGAGGGCCAAGTCATCAACTACCAGCACGGCGTAGAAGGCGATGGGGTTTCTGTGAGGGGTGTCGAGGTTTATGGCGAGCCGGACATGGGAGCCGACGGGCACGGCATCAAACTGAAAGAAGATGGGTTCACGGTCGAACCCGGAGAGCGGGTGATGGTCAATGGAGATCCCGGTACGGATCGCCACCTGTTCTTTCAGGCGCTTGCCGGGATATGGCCTTGGGGCAGGGGCGAAATCCGGCTGCCGCAAGCAGAAAGGATGATCCTGATGCCCCAGGAGGGCTATCTGCCGACTGCGAAGCTGCGCGAGGCCATTACCTACCCATCAGGTATTCCCGATGTCACCGACGAGGCGTTGAAGGCTGCTCTGCTGCAAGTGGGCCTCGATCGTTATGTCGGGCAACTGGACAAGGTAGAGCGCTGGGATCGGGTTCTCGACAAGGAGGAGGAAGCGGCATTGCAGGTGGCCAATGCGGTCCTGCGCAAACCGGACTGGCTCGTCATGGACGACGTCCTGGAAGGGTTGGAGCCGGAGGTGCGCGTGCAACTGATCGGTGTTCTCGAAGGCCTTGAAGGCACGACCCTCATCTATGTCGGTCGCTCGGAAGACTTCGCCAATCGGTTCAAGCCGAAGATCTACCATGTTGCGCCGCTTCATCCGAACGGGGGAATGGAAATGGGCGAGACAGCGCCCCAAACGTCGGTGAAACTGCATGAATAATCACTCCTCGCTCGCCAAAAACGGACAGGCCAGGACTGGACAATGTATCGTCTGCGGCAGGACCTTTCCGCTGTCCAAGCTGCACAAGGCCGGTAGTCTCAGGCCGCATCTCTACGAGATGATTGCCGAAGAGGTCACAGACTGCGCTCCCACGAGCCTGATCTGCGACGAGGATCTTGCGCGCTTTCGGCGCCGCTATGTCGAGAGGCTTCTGGAAGAAGAGCGTGGGGAACTTTCCGATCTCGACCGACATGTTCTGGACAGCTTTGAAAAGGGAACGCTGACGGTGCAGACGAATTCTGCCACAGCGGTCGATAAGAAACCCAGTTTTGGCGAGCGTGTGGCCGACAAGGTGGCGTCCTTCGGCGGTTCGTGGACTTTCATCCTGTCCTTTATCGCCGTTCTGGTGATCTGGATGGCGATCAATGTCGTCGGCGTTTTTGCCCAGCCTTTCGACCCCTATCCGTTCATCCTTCTCAATCTCGTTCTCTCTTGCCTCGCCGCCCTGCAAGCGCCCGTCATCATGATGAGCCAGAAGCGGCAGGAGGAGAAGGACCGTCTGCGGGCCGAGAACGACTACATGATCAACCTGCGCGCCGAACTCGAAATCCGGCAATTGCACGAGAAGATCGATCACCAGATGGCCAAGCAATGGGAACGGCTTGCCGAACTTCAGCAAATCCAGATCGAGCTTCTGGAGAAGCGAGATGATCCGCGGAAGGGGTAATGGCTAACAAGTTGGTGAAGCCATCTCCTTTGGTCGTTGCATCGGAGCGTAGACATCGCTAATAAGCCGTTGCGCTGGACGACCTGCGCCTTGAAACGTTCCGGGGACGGCCCCTTCTCTTAAACGAGATCGGTATGCCGCCAGCGAACACTTTTCCCAAACATGTAGTCTCAACGGTTCGCAAAACTCGCTTGTGCGGCAATGCTTTGGCTTTGCCGGTACAGCATGTTTTGGCGTGTCCGTTTCATAACAGAGGACATTATGGCCGGACCCATTGAACAGTTCGAAATCAAGACGCTTGTCGATATCGGCATTGCGGGCGTGGACCTGAGTTTTACCAATGCATCAGCCCATATGGTGCTGACGGTCGCGATCGCCAGCGCCTTCCTGCTCTTTGCTTCCAGCGGCCGGGCGCTCGTGCCAGGCCGGTGGCAATCGAGTACCGAGCTGCTCTATGAATTCGTCATGAAGGTGCTGAAGGATAATGCGGGAGAAAGCGGCATGCGCTTCTTCCCCTTCGTCTTCTCGCTGTTCATGTTCATTCTCGTGGCAAACATGATCGGCATGTTCCCTTACGCCTTCACCGTTACCGCGCAGATCGTGGTGACATTTGCCCTGGCGGCGCTCGTCTTCGCTCTCGTTACGCTATACGGGATCGTGCGCAACGGCTTCGGTTTCTTCCGACTGTTCATGCCGGCGGGTGTGCCGATGGTGCTGGCACCAATCATCGTGCCGATCGAGGTGATTTCCTACATATCGCGCCCGGTCAGCCATTCGGTGCGCCTTTTCGCGGTGATGTTGGCGGGACATATCACGCTCAAGGTCTTTGCCGGTTTCGTCGTCTCGCTCGGCGGGTTCGGCGCGCTCGGGATGGTCGGCGCCGTACTCCCGCTGTTCATGACTGTCGCGATCACGGCGCTGGAATTCATGATGGCAGGTATCCAAGCCTATGTCTTCACCATGCTGACCTGCATGTATCTCAATGACGCCCTGCATCCGGGGCATTGACCGTAAATCGGGCGCCGTCGACGAGACTGCGCCCATTCATCCGATCAATTTGGTGTCTGCGGGATGCGGCTTGCATTCGGTCTGCGCAGGTTGAAGAGGTTGCCGGCCACGATCAGTGCCGCGCCGACCGCCATCAGCGTATCCACGCCTTCGGAATACATGAAATAGCCGATCACGGCAGAAAGCGGCACGCGCAGATAATCCATCGGCATTGCCACCGTCGCATCGGCATAAGACAGCGCCTTGGCGATGCAGAAATGCGCGAACGTGCCTGTGAATGCGATGACGAAAATCCACGGCCAGACGCCGGCTGACGGCCAGGTCCAGACGCGCAGCGCCGGAATGAGGCCGATGATCGACTGGATGATCAGCATCCAGAAGATGATCTTCGTGGCGCTGTCCGTGCGGGTCAGGAATTTCGTCGCAATGAAGGACACGGCGAAGAAGAAGGCTGCGCCAAGCACGACCATGTGACCGGGATCAAGAGGTACGGCACCCGGCTTGATGATCAACAGCACACCGACAAGGCCAAAGCCGATCGCCACGCATTTGCGCCAGGTCAGACGTTCGCCAAGGAAGGTTGCCGCCATGAGAGCGGCCCAGATCGGCGCGGTGAACTCGATGGCGATGACCTGGGCCAACGGGATCATGGTGATGCCCATCAGCCAGGTGAACTGGCCGACATAATGGGCGATGTTCCGGGCGATATGAGCCGGCAGGATGCCGGTGCGCATGGCCTTGAAGCCACCCTCACGATACACGAACGGGAGAAGCATGACGAAGGCGATGACCGAACGCATTTCCATAGCCTGGAAAACGTCGATCTCGCGTGTGACCTCTCGCCCGGAAACCGCCATGAGCAGGAAGAGGGCAATTGATGCCATCATCCATCCGGCTGCCTTTGCGATTGATTGCGTATTCTCCACCCGTATTTCCTCCTGCGGCATGCTAGTTCCGGCAATGCCCTATAGGGTTTCAGTGGCTAATGGAAATGGCCTTTTCGCCACAGAGGACGTCATCGTTTGAGGGTAGGCTCTCTACGCCGAAAGCCCTCGCAGCTGCGAAGCGATGATGGCCGCAAATATCTCAGGTCTGCCGAGCGCGCGTGCTGAAAGCATCGCACCATGGACGCAGGCCATGAGTATCTGCGCTTCTTCCTCCGGCGTTCCGGTCAATCTGAACCGGCCCTGTTCAGTGCCGGCCTTCAGGACGGAGGTCAGCCAGTGGCCCAGATTTTCGAAATGCCGTCTGACATGTAAGGCGACCTCTTCCGGCAAAAGCTCCATTTCGCTTGCCAGCATGGCGCAGACGCAGAAAGGCTCCGAAGCTTCGACGATGCAGGATTGCCAGTGTTGGAAATAGGCCTGTAACTGGTCGGCCGGGTTTGGGAGATTGGCGGAGACCGCGTTCAGGCCATCTTCCGCCTGTTTTGCATATCGTTGCAGCAGGACGGACGCGAGATGCGCCTTGGTCGGAAAATGGTGATGAATGCTCGCCTTGCGGATGCCGACGGCGGTTGAGATATCGGCATAGCTAAAGCCGTTATAGCCGCCTGCCACGATCAGCACCTGGGCTGCGTCGAGAATTTTTTCCGAGGTCGTCTGTTCCATATCGCTGCCTACCTCCCAGTCGGAAGGCCGTCAATATTTGCGATCTGCCGTGCTCGCAAAGTTGTGAGGCCGGGTTCGGATTGACTCATATCCAATGTTCTACCTATTAGTAGGTAGGTTATAAGTGAGGAACTTATCATGTCTGTTCAATCCCCCGTGCAGTCGAGTTGGCTGCGGTCCTATTATTTCGTGCGTGCGCTCTTCTCGATCGCCTGGATTGGCGCTGCGGTTCTGGCTCATGGCCAGATCGCGGTGGCATCGCTGCTATTGGTGATTTACCCGGCCTGGGATGCGATCGCCAATCTTGCCGATGCTCGCGCCAATGGCGGGCTTGCGGCCAACCGCTCGCAAATGCTGAATGTCGTTGCCAGCAGCATCATGACGATGGTGGTGATCTTTGCGGTGATGACGAACAGTTATGCCGTACTTGCAGTCTTCGGCCTCTGGGCAATCCTGTCCGGGCTGCTGCAGCTTTATACCGGTGTGCGGCGCTGGCGGATTGCCGGGGCGCAATGGGTGATGATCCTCAGCGGCGCACAATCCACGCTCGCAGGCGGTTTCATGATCAGCCGTTCAGTGGCCGATGTCGTGCCGACCATTCTCGATATCGTGCCTTATGTCGGCTTCGGCGCCTTCTATTTCCTGCTGTCCGGCCTGTGGCTTACCGCGGCAGCCTGGAGACAGGCAAAGGCCTAACGCCACATGCCGCGCATGCGGGCTGTGACGTCTATTCGCACCTGCTGACGATGCTGCCTTTCGGCATCGGACATGGGTGCGACCACCGGCCAGGCGGAGGTTTCGAAGAACTGCAGAAGCGTTGCCGGAATGAAGCGGGTACGGGCGGCATATACATGCCGGTCACCCTGCGAATGCTGGCCATGAACGAAGAAACGCTGCGGCGTGATGACGTGCAGATGATCCTTGGCGCGGGTCATCGCCACGTAGAGCAGGCGGCGTTCCTCCTCGATCTCGGCTGTCGATCCGACGCCGAGATCGGATGGGATGCAACCGTCGACGCAATTCAGCAGGAAGACCGAGCGCCATTCCTGTCCTTTGGCCGAGTGAATGGTCGAGAGGATCATGTAATCCTCATCAAGCAGCGGTACGCCGGCCTGATCGCTGGTCGCATCCGGTGGGTCGAGCGTCAGTTCGGTGAGGAAACGTTCGCGCGAGGCATAACCCGAGGCGATCTGTTCGAGCTGCAGAAGGTCTGCCTTGCGGGTTTCTGCGTCCTCATGGACGCGTTCGAGATGCGGCTGGTACCATTCCCGTGCCGTGCCGATTTCTGCCGGCCAACCCTCGTTCTTGCGGATAACGGTCAGCATTTCGATGAAGGCAGGCCAGTCTGCTCCGGAACGGGGCGGGGCTGGGATTTCCTGCAGGGCTGCGAGCGGCTCCGGATCGGTTGCGATCGCATCGAGGATTTTGCCGGCGGTCTGCGGGCCGATGCCGGGGATTAGCTGCATCAGCCGGAAGCCCGCAACGCGGTCGCGGGGGTTCTGGGCGAAACGCAGCGCCGCCAGCATGTCCTTGACATGGGCGCTGTCCAAGAATTTCAAACCGCCGAATTTGACGAAGGGGATGTTGCGGCGGGTGAGTTCCACTTCCAGCGGACCGGAATGGTGCGAGGCGCGAAACAGTACGGCCTGCTGTTTCAGCGTCATGCCGGTCTCGCGATTTTCCAGCACCTTTTCGACGATGTAATTGGCCTGCTCCGTCTCGTCCTTGACGGCAACGAGTCGAGGGCGCTCTTCCGATTGGCGGTCGGTCCAAAGGTTTTTGGTAAAGCGCTCGCGGGCAAGCTCGATCACGCCGTTTGCCGCAGCGAGGATCGTGTTGGTCGACCGATAATTGCGATCCAGCGTGACGACACTGGCCGGCGGATCGAATGTATTGGGGAAGTCGAGAATGTTGCGGATCGTCGCGGCGCGGAAGGAATAGATGGACTGCGCATCATCACCGACGACGGTAAGCCCGCGACCGCCGGGTTTCAGGCCCATCAGGATCGAGGATTGCAGCCGGTTGGTATCCTGATATTCATCGACCATGACATGATCGAAGCGGGCGCCGACATCCTCGGCGATGGAAGGCTCGCTCATCATCTGCGCCCAGTAGAGCAGCAGGTCGTCGTAATCGAGAACGTTCTGGGTCTGCTTGGCTTCCACATAGGATGCGAAGAGTTCGCGCAGCTGTTTTTCCCAGGCCTGGCACCATGGGAACCAGGTTTTCAGAACCTCATCCAGCGGCGTTTCGGAATTGACCGCACGGGAATAGATGGCAAGGCAGGTACCCTTGGTCGGGAACCGGCTTTCCATTTTCGAAAAGCCAAGTTCGTGCCGCACGAGGTTCATCAGGTCGGCGGAATCTTCCCGGTCGTGAATGGTGAAGTCGGGGTCGAGGCCGATCTGGTAAGCGTAAATGCGCAAGAGCCGCGAGCCGATGCCGTGGAACGTGCCCGCCCAGGCCAGCGCGTCGGTCATGATGCCGGCATTCGCGCCCATCACCTGCTTGCAAATGCGCTCGACCCGGCGACCCATTTCGGAGGCCGCGCGACGGGAAAAGGTCATCAGCAGGATGCGGCGCGGATCGGCGCCCGAGACGATCAGGTGGGCAACGCGATGGGCGAGCGTGTTGGTCTTGCCCGAGCCAGCGCCGGCGATCACCAGAAGCGGCCCGGCGGGGCCGCCATTCGGGACGTCCGAACCATGCTCGACAGCACGGCGCTGGGCGTCATTGAGTTTTTCCAGATAGGCGACCGACATCAAATTCCGCAAGTTGTTCCCGATGTGTTCGTTAGCTGTAACTGATTCGCTCGGGAACAGGCATATGGTGCTGTGGAAGGAAGAGAGGGTGTGAAGGCGAGATTGGGGAGGGCGGCGTTCAGGTGTCTGTCAGGATCAAGGTTCAGTCGGGTCCGGTATCGATCAGACCAAGGACGCACAGCCACAAGCCAGTTTGTTTTTTCACCAACCGAGCGACATTCCAAATAGACATTTTTAGCCGATTGAAATATTTCAGCCGGATATATAACTTATTGTTTTTGAATTGTTATCTTGAATTTCTTGTCTCTTTTTCTCCGGATTAAACTTGACCACCCTTATCCTGTTTGGCTATGAGAGCGCCGTGAGTTTTCCACGGAGGCGATCTTGAAAACTTCTTCTTTCCTGGCAGGCGTCGCGCCCGCTTTTTCCGTTTTTGCTATTTCCGTCCTGTCTTTTTCGTCACCTGCCTCGGCCCAGGTGGCTGACAGCCTCACCATTTATAATGCCCAGCACGAAGGGCTGACCAAGGAGTGGGTGGACGCCTTTACCGAGGAGACCGGTATCGTCGTGACCGTGCGTAACGGTGGCGACATGGAATTCGCCAATCAGATCGTGCAGGAGGGGACAAATTCCCCGGCAGACGTATTCCTCACCGAGAACTCCCCGGCGATGGCGCTGGTGGATGGCAAGGGCCTGTTCGAGCCGATCGACAAGGCCACGCTCGATCAGGTGCCGGAACAGTTCCGCCCGGCGAACGGCCATTGGACGGGCATTGCCGCTCGTTCCACTGTCTTTGCCTATGACAAGACGAAGCTAACGGAAGACAAGCTGCCGAAATCCCTGCTGGATCTGGCCAAGCCGGAATGGAAGGGTCGTTGGGCCGCATCGCCGTCAGGTGCCGATTTCCAGGCGATCGTCGGCGCCCTGCTGCAGTTGAAGGGCGAAGAAGCGACCGCGGCATGGCTGAAGGGTATGAAGGAAAACTTCACTGCGATCCGCGGCAACTCGACTGCGATGAAGGCCGTCAATGCCGGCCAGATCGATGGCGCGGTGATCTATCACTATTATTATTTCGGTGATCAGGCGAAGACCGGCGAAAACAGCAAGAACGTCTCGCTGCACTATTTCAAGAACCAGGATCCGGGCGCTTTCGTCTCGATTTCCGGCGGCGGTATTCTTGCCTCCTCAAAGCATAAGCAGCAGGCGCAGGCTTTCCTCAAGTGGGTTGCCGGAAAGGGCGGCCAGAAGATTCTGCGTGACGGCACCTCGTTCGAATATGCCGTCGGCAAGGACGAAGCCTCCAACAAGGCGCTGGTGCCGCTTGCAGACCTGCAGGCGCCGAAGGTCGAACCGACCGAGCTCAACAATGCCAAGGTCACCGACATGCTGACGGCCGCCGGTATTCTCTAAGAGCTGGTGCCTTTCCTGAGCATATAATTCCAGTTAAAGGGAGAGGTCGCAGATGCATCTGCGACCTCTCGTCATATTCAGGTAATCCATGACGTCTTTCGCTGACAGCAAGCCGCTTTCCATGCCGCTTCCCCATCCCCGGCCGGGAATGCGCGGGACGTTCGTTCTTGCCGTCATCATCGCGTTTCTGGCGCTTCTGCCGCTAGGCTTCGTTTTCTGGGCAACCGCCGTCACCGGCTGGGAAACCGCGTCGCAGATGATCTTTCGACCGCGTGTCGGCGAGCTGATGAGCAATACGCTACTGCTGGTGCTGTTTACCGTGCCGCTTGCAACCCTGCTGGCCACTTCGCTTGCCTGGCTGACCGAGCGCAGCGACCTGCCATTCGCGCGGACGTGGTCGGCGCTCTGCGTCGCGCCGCTCGCCATTCCGGCCTTTGTGCATTCCTATGCCTGGATCGGCATGTGGCCGGGTTTCCATGGCTTGCCTGCCGGTATCGCGATTTCCGTCACGGCCTATTTTCCGTTTCTCTATCTGCCGATTTCGGCGGCGCTTCGGCTTCTCGATCCGGCGCTCGAAGACCAGGCCGCTTCGCTCGGCCTGTCCGATGCGGCCGTCTTCCGGCGTGTGGTGCTGCCGCAATTGAGGCTGTCCATTCTCGGCGGCGGATTGCTGGTCGGGCTGCATCTTCTTGCCGAATACGGCCTCTATGCGATGATCCGCTTCGATACCTTTACAACCGCGATCGTCGACCAGTTCCAGTCGACCTATAACGGCGTCGCGGCAAACATGCTGGCGCTGGTGCTGGTTTTGTGCTGCCTCGTCCTGCTCGGTTTCGATGCGGGCTTGAGAGGCCGTCGGCGTTATGCCCGCATCGGCTCCGGCGTGGCGAGGAAGGCGAGGAAAGTTGCTCTCGGCCGCTGGCGTTATGTCTGCGTGCTGTTGCCAATTGCAGCGGTCGCTTTTGCGCTGGGAATCCCGGCCGTTACCCTCTCGCATTGGCTGATCGCCGGCGGTGCGGAAATCTGGCGGATGAACGAAATCGGCCTGGCACTTGGCCAGACGCTCGTGATCTGTGTGGTCGGCGGGATTGCGACGACGCTTGCGGCCCTTCCTGTTGCCTGGCTTTCCGTCCGCCGTCCAAGCCGTGGAAGCCGGATCATCGAGGGGTGCTATTATCTCGCCAGTTCGATGCCAGGCGTGGTCGTGGCGCTGGCGCTGGTGACGATCACGGTCAGGGTCGCCCTGCCGCTCTATCAGACTGTTGCAACCATCGTGCTCGCCTATGTCATCATGTTCCTGCCGCGGGCGCTTGTCAGCCTTCGCGCCAGCATCGCGCAGGTGCCGGCGGAGCTTGAACAGGCGGCTGCGAGCCTCGGGCGCTCGCCGGTCAACGCGCTCTGGTCGACCACCGTCAGGCTGGCGGCGCCGGGGGCGGCAGCAGCGGTGGCGCTCTCGTCACTCGGCATCATGAACGAATTGACCGCCACGCAGATGCTGGCGCCAAACGGTACGCGCACGCTTGCCATGGCCTTCTGGGCACTGACCAGCGAGATCGATTATGCCGGTGCCGCACCTTATGCGCTGCTGATGATCCTGTTCTCGCTGCCGATGACGGCACTTCTCCACCATCAATCGAAAAAGATCGCCGGCCGATGAGTTTTGTAGACATCCAGGGACTCCGCAAGAATTTCGGGCCAGTGGTGGCTCTCGACGGGATCGATCTTGCCGTCGAGCGCGGCAGCCGCACTGTCGTCGTCGGGCCTTCCGGTTGCGGCAAGACCACGCTGTTGCGCCTGATTGCCGGTTTCGAGGTGGCGGATGCAGGGCGTATCGTTATCGGTGGCGACACTCTGGCCGATGGTGCGAATGCAATGCCGGCGCATAAGCGCAATATCGGCATCGTCGCACAGGACGGATGCCTGTTTCCGCATCTGACCGTTGCCGGCAATATCGTGTTCGGCATGACGGAAGACGTGCCGATAAAACAGCGAAGGGCCTCGGAACTTATGGAGATGGTCGGGCTTGAAAGCTCGATGCTTGCGCGCCGTCCGGACGAGCTTTCCGGCGGGCAACAGCAGCGCGTGGCGCTGGCGCGCGCGCTTGCCCGCAAGCCGCGGCTGATGCTGCTAGACGAACCCTTTTCGGCGCTCGATACGGGCCTGCGCGCCCAGACGCGCAAGGCGATCGGCGACGTGCTGAAGGAGGAAGGGATCGCGACCCTGCTCGTTACCCACGATCAGGCCGAAGCGCTGACATTCGCCGATCAGCTGGCGGTGATGCGGGGAGGGCGCCTTGTGCAATCCGGCCGGCCGCGTGACGTCTATTCGCGCCCCGCAGATCCGGCCACCGCTGCGTTTCTCGGTGAGGCGATCATCCTGCCGGCGGCATTGCATGACGGGCATGCCGAGTGCGTGCTGGGACGATTGCCGCTTTCTGCTTTCGGAACCTCCGCGTCGCGTGGGACGATCATGGTGCGGCCGGAGCAGATCCGCGTCTCTGGACCGGACAGTGAAGAAGGAATTCGCGGGCGTGTGGTGGAAACCAGTTTCCGCGGTTCTACTTGCGACGTGCGCATCGTCCTGCATGATGACGAGACTGTCTTCCTTAATCTCGAGATCTCCAGTTCGAGTGATGTATTTGCCGGGCAGGAGGTCAATCTGAGCGTCTCCGGCATGGCACACGTATTCAGCTGATTTTGTTCCAAAGCCTGGAACCGGGAACATTGACCAAACGTTATTCGGCCATCGCAATCAAGGACACAAATCCATGCTGAAATGGGCTCTCATTTTCCTCGTCATTTCCCTGATTTCAGGTTTCCTCGGCTTCTCGGGAGTTTCCGCCGCGACGGCAGGCATCGCCAAGATCCTGTTCTTCCTGTTCCTGGTCATCTTCCTGATCTTCCTGGTGCTCGCGCTGATGGCCGGAAGCGCGATCATGTGATCGTCGGACATCCCCAGAAACGACAAAGCCGCCCCAATGGGCGGCTTTTGCGTATCGCGGCGCAACGCCGTCAGGATTTCATCGGCCCGGATGCTTCTGGGCGAAGACAAGCAGCTGCCAGACGACCGGCCCCAGAAGCGAATGCTCGTGATGGCTTTTCGGGATCGCGGTCCCCTTGTCGACGACAATCTCGTCACCACAGGCCCGACAGCGATAGATGCCGGCGTTGGTGACGGGTTGTCCAGGCTTGTAGTCTTGGTCGAAGGCCCAAGAATTGGCCTGAACGAGGCGGTCAGAATATTTGTACTGTGCCATCCTGCTTCTCTCGGATCGATGCCTTTGGTCGGCGCAAGACTGCCCAAAACAAGTGACCAAACAGTAATTTAGGTCTGAGGCATTGCAGATTTTTTGCCTTTTGGCAGGTTTCGGCGAAGATTTCTTCGCCGAAAGATTGCATGAGCATTTGTCACTGTAATCCAGGGTGAATATACGCGGCCTGATTTGGTATCGTTCAGCGGAACGGGCAGGGCCTTCTGGCTCTGCCAGGGAGAACAGGGACAAGGCGCAGGCTATGACAACCCGATCCGTCCTGAAGCAACACGGTCGCGCTCTGCGCCGAGGCTCTCACCTGTCTGGACATGAAGAAGGCGGTTTGTCGACAGGCGTGGAACGTGTACTGACGTCTGCAGGAGATGATCGATGAACGTCAGTAATCCCGTCGAAAGCGATAAGCCGCCGCCGAAGCGAAAGCCGATATGGCCATGGCTGGTTCTCCTGGTTCTCACGCTCGCGATAATTTACACCCATCATCGAATATCGTTGATCATCGATGACCTGGCGCAGATGGCGAGAGATTTTACCCAGTTGCTACGATGGATTCTGGCGAAGCTGGAGGGCTAGTCGGAGGGTAGGCAAAACTGGCTGGAGCCGACTTGCCACTTGGTTCAGCTAAACCGAACGGCGCTATTTAACCGTCTTCCGGAAATGCAAAAGGCCTTGTCATTACAAGGCCTTGCTGAAGGTTCGGATGGTGGGCGTGACAGGGATTGAACCTGTGATCCCTACGATGTCAACAAAGTGGTTTTGCCTGAATGCCGTGAAGTTCGGGGGGATGCGATGACGGATACTCGCTCCTTTACACATAAAGAAACGTCGTTTCATGGGCATTTCATGGGCAACGATCAACCATCTTATGAGGTCGAAACACCAAGTCTGCTTGAGTTGCTTTGCGGTGGAGCTCAGCCTTCGAAAAAAGATCCCGCTCGAATTAATCCAGCACGTCGCGTGCCACAGGTCAAAATCAGATCTCAAGTAAACCGTCGATCCTCGACCGCGAGGTCGGTGAAGATTCGCACAACCTATATCGAACTGCGTCGTAGGCCGATCAGTTCTCCCCCCGAGCCGACCAAAGGGAATCCAGATAACAACGAACGAGAAGCAGCGACCACATCAACTCCTGTGTTGCCGATTTACGAGGGGCTGTACGAACTAGTTCAGCGCGACGCGGTGAAGCAGTTGCGTGTGATGAAATCTCGGTTTGCTGGCGCGATGCCATCCCCTGAGAACCTCGTTTTTGCGTATGCGATGGCCGCAGTCCTCCGAGCCGATGTGGACGAGTGGCAATTGTTTTGCATGGCGCCCGAATGGCGTCGGCGTAGACCGCGCCCGTCACTTTCCGCTGATAATCAGGAGAATGCTCTCTTCTATGTCATGCGGTTCCTTCATGGGATTGGCCCTAATGCATCGCTGCCGGTGAAGCAGGCGATGGCACTATTGCGGTCGCATTGGGAGCAGAACGTGACCCCATTCGATCTTCACAAATTACTGATGCGAGAGGAGATACCTGAACCCAACGCCAGCGTTGCCGTACGATTGATGGACGGCGAATTCTCGCGTCAATTTTTGACGCTCCCGCCCGGAACGAAAGCGACAGTACATTTGATCGTTCTACCGGGCAAAGGACGGGCAAAGCATGTTTTCGAGATTGCAGGAGTTCATGCCGAACCCTTGTAATACATACTTTACACCCCAACCCGACCACATACATTCACCCAGACATTACATCATTCGACATGGCGAGCATCGACCAACTAACCGTCATAGGGGGTAGCAGCATCGGTATGCGCCATGCCCGCCCCAAGTGACATTGGATTAGTAGTTGGGTGCGTAATGTCGAATGATGTGGAAGGAACAGCGATGACGCGAACGCCTATCCTATCATTCAGCCAATACCGGAAAGACCACATAGAGTTCTCCTCGCTAACCGCCGAGCATCTCGTATCGGCGTGGGGCGAGGGAAAGCTCAGCAAGCAGGAAATCGACCGGACACTGAAGCGTGCAATCGAGTGCAGCTTTGCCATCAACATGCATAGCCGCATCATCCATGCCTCTGCCGCAAATGATACGTTATCCGAGCTAGCGGCACGCAACCCGGATTGCTCGTTTTATGCCATCGACTTGGTCTGCCGTGACTTCATCTTCGACATACCTGAAGGACGTCAGTTCGATGTTCGTAAATTGAAAAGGTGGGTCAAAAACCTGCTACCAGACGTCAGTTACCTAGGAGGCATCGACCTAGCCTACTATTACGACGGCAATCTAGTACCCGGAAAGAAGCCCCCATTCTTGTCGTGGCATGCTCATGTCATTGCGTGGGGAATACCGGAGGAAAGGCTCAGGAAACTCAAGAAGCTGGCGGAAATGCAGTTTTCCGCCGGTTGGGAGGGCGCAGAAGTCTTTCACTCAAAAAAATGGGCGACGGATAAGATCGTGGGCCGTGCGATGTATGCACTAAAGTCTGCCATGAGCGAGTATAAGGTTGAACGAACTGCAGAGACCGTTGATCCCGCTACGGGTGTGGTAAGGGGCGGCACCATTGTTCAAAATAAGCGGCCGCTGCGTCCGGCAAGTAAGCTGGAGATCATTCGTGCGATTGGCGACAGAAAGATCGATGACCTGATGATCGCCGGTGCGGGCGGCAAAAAGGTCAGAAGGCAAATCTTGATCAAGGCTTGGTTCCAGCAAAGGAGCGCGGCAGATGCCCACCATGAGAGACGCATTGGTGCTTTAGGCTTACCCCCAACAATGCTTCAAAAACTAGCTGGCGTGTTAACCTATTGACTTTCAACGATTATTCTGAAATGATGTCAGCAATCGTTCGATGTACGGCATAGCCCGTAACCGGGCGAGATTTCCAGCAAGGGCGCCAATTCGGCGCTCTTTTGCGTTTCAGGAGCACGATCATGCACACACCGAGTTTTGACATCCCGACAATCACCAAAAAGGTCACGCTGCCTCACGTCACATTGCTCAATGGCCCTCGGCCGCAGGCCGCTACGCCCGCTGTTGTTGCGCAAAAGGCACCGGTTGCTGTTGGTGCTGCCGCACTGATCCTTGTCGGCCTTGATGATCAGGGGAAACCTCATGCGTCATGGTTCGCGGAAGAGCAGGCTGACGCCGCAGCCGTAGCCGCCGATCTGATGGGTTTCGCCATTATCGACGTGTCCGGCGATGAGCTGACCGCTATCGCCACGGCACTGCCCAAGGGCAAGCTATTCGAAAGCGGCAAGGCATTCGTGCCATTCGTCAAGCGGACCGTCTATGACCGACTAACGACCTGTCTCGACGAGGATTATTTGACGACTGCTGCAGCCCGCGTTCAGGCGGCACAGGTCGCAGCGACCGAAACCTATGCGTCGGCCAGCAAGGGCGAGGCCCCGCTGCGCAAACCGGAAGACTGGTCGAAGCTGCTCGCCGGTGACCTTGTGCTGGCAACCGAGGACCGGGCAGAGGGCTGGTTCGAAGCCGTCGTTGTCGAGTTGGTTGGCGAGGACCAGGTCCGGCTTCGTTGGCGTGACTACCCTGATTATCCGCACCACACCTGCAAGATTGTCGAGGTGGCGCTGCTGCACCCACAGTCGTCAATTCGGTGAGGTCTCTATGAGGACGATCAACATTATGCCGATGATCGGCGCAGGCATGGAGCGAGGTACGGCTATGCCGACACCAATGCCGTCGCAGCAGGAGCGCATAAGGCACCTAAACGACCTGCTGCGCACTACGTTCGTTTCCGGTCGCGTGATGCTTACCGCCGGGGTGCGGGCTATGGATGACGATGACCGGGCAAGGCTGTTGCAGGCGGTCAGCGCATTCGATGCGTTCACCCTTGCCAATGATCCGTACGGGGAACACGACTTCGGCCGGGTTGAGGTGGGCGGTTGCGGCTATTTCTTCAAGATCGACTATTACGACCTCGACTTGCGATATCAGTCGCCTGACCCGGCAGACGCCACTGTCACGGCCCGCGTCATAACGATTATGCGGGAAGACGAATATTGACGTCGCTCCCACTAGCAAGCCCAACCAAAGACAGCCGCGATTACCTCGCGGCTTCTTTTTTGCCTGCACTTCTCGGTTTGCGGCCAGCCTTCAACGGAGCGGGCCGCTCTTCGAATACAGCCTCGGTGAAGAAGCTGCCCACCTTTACCCCCATCGCGACGGAAAGCGCTTCCAGCACGGATATGGTGACGTTCTCTTCTCCCCGCTCGATGCGGCCGACATACGAGCGATCAATCGATGCCTCAAGCGCTAACCTCTCTTGGGAGAGGCCGCGTTCAACACGCAGCTTGCGCAGGTTCCAACCTATCAGTTCGCGAGCATTCATGGCCCGCACATGCGCACATCGTCCACTTGACAATCGACGGACTGTCAGTCCCATATTCAACTTAACGTTTCGACCGTCAGGCTTATGCGCTCAGCAAACATCACAAGGAAATCAAATGACTGCCTACCTCGATGCCATGCGCCGTTATGCAACGTTCAAAGGCCGCTCTACCCGGACACAGTACTGGCTTTATCACCTCGGGGTGCTCGTTCTTGCCATCGTCGGCTGGGTCATCGATATCGCCATTTCCGGCCCGCGTGGCCCCGAGCCGCTCGTGTCAGCAGTGATCGTCATCGCCCACTACATTCCGTCGCTGGCGATTATCGTGCGGCGACTGCACGACACCGACAAAAGCGGCTGGCTGGTGCTGGTATGCCTCATCCCGTTGATCGGCATCATCGCGTTCATCGTGTTCGGCTGCGTGGCATCGACACAGGGCGCAAATCGATTTGGCGCCCCCGTGGGCGGCGATCCGAACATCGGTGCGGCTGCGGGTGCCAAAGTCGAGCGGATCGAAAAACTGGCCAGCCTGCGGGCCTCGGGCGCGATCAGCGATGCCGAGTTCGAAAAAATGAAGGCCGACATTCTTAGCGGCGCTTCGGTCTGAAACCTGCAACCGCTGCCCGAACAGGAATGGTAAGATGCTCAAGACGATAATGACATTGATGAGTTTCGCCCTGCTGCTCGGGCCGGTCCCGGCAGTGGCTCAGCAGTACACCTACGCTTCTGGTGAGGCATGGGCGGTGACGCAAGACCTTCCGTCGGCACCAGTGGCGGAAAATGGCGACAGGCCGACCTGCAACCTTAGTACCCAGATATGGGACGATAAGGGTCTCGACATACAGTACGTTCTGACCAGTCATGATATGGTCGAGCTATGGGTGCGCGTTCACTCGGACAGCTGGAAATTGCCGGTAGGGCGCGCGACTGACATCATGCTCAAGATGATCGGCGGTGACGTGCTGGTTGCGATGACCGCGGTGAAGGAGGATGTGCTGTCGGGACCTATCCAGCGGGATCGGGGGAACCCGGATAACTATATGATCGTGGATCTCTCGATCCAGGCGGTGATGAATACACGAGGACGAGGCGTCGGTTTTCGCGTGCAGTTTCCCGGAAACGAACCGATCTGGCCGATTTCGGCACCTGTCCCGTTCGAAGCCTATCAGATAAAGGCGGGTCTCGATAAATGCATAGCCGACCTCCGGCGCAAGGCTGCATCATTTTACCCAGATGCTGGTGATGCATCCGGCGAGCCGACCTCACCGTTTGCCGAGGGACCTGACGCCAAACAATTGCAGCTGCCCAAGCCTCGGGAAGAGATGACGATGACCGATTTTCTAAATCGGAAACTCGTAGAACTCAAAAATCCCTCATGGACGTTTGAGAAAACGACTGACGAAGAATATGGCCCAGAACCGATATGCAGGCTCGACGCTGAGCAGGATGGCATTCAGCTCGGGTTTCAAGCTACGAGTTCTAAGAGCTTTTCAGCCTATTTTGACGGCTTTCTGAAATCAGAAGGCACCACTACATGGAGCGTTGACGACAGCCGACCGAGTTCCATTGATTTCGTTTTCGATGGTTATCTCGAGAAATACGTGTCCAAAGAGTTTCCGCCGTCTCTAAAAGATCAGGTCTTGGGCGGAAACACACTGGAGATTGCCGGTGGAAAGGGCGACAGGCTGACGATTACGTTGCGGGGCATGAGAGAAGCCGCTCGGCAATTCAATAAGTGCCTCGCGGAAGTAAAGTCCGACACGTCAAACAATGCCCAACTCGGTGCCACCCAAACGGACCAGTCGATGGGCGCAAAAGCAAAATCTGCTGACGTATCGGCGTCACATGAATCCGACGCATTCCCGGTCGGCTCACAGCGAATTAAAGGATGTCGGCTTCGTGTCGACGGCAAAGACTTCTTTCAAGGCGAGTGCCTTTATAGCGCGAGCGCAGACGACAGCTTTCAAATAGAAGCGAATGGCTATTTCGCGCAAATTTCTGTCGTGTCGGACACTTCGGCCTTAGGCTTTTGGAATGAGGATGCGAACGCGACCCATGCACATTCTACCCTTGGCGAACTGACGAAATCAGGTTCCTGCTGGCAAAACGCTCGGGCGTTGATTTGCGCCGATTTGGCCGGTGGTGCAGCCAGCCAAGCTCAGAACGGAAAAGTCGCTGAGCCGTCAACCGCCAACAACGATGGCTTCTGGGTCGTTGTCGGCTCGTCGCCTGAGGAGGCGGTTCAGTCAGCCACAGTGAAGTTTCAAACCGCTCTCAAGAAATGCGGTCATGAGCCATTTGGCGATTTCAGCGTCAAGTTTTCCGGCTTCACGCCCGGCTATGTCGTATTCGTTCTGGGTGCTTATACGACCAAGGCCGAAGCATCGGCGGTTCAACGAGCCGTGCGGCAATGCGCGCCAGACGCCTACGTCAAGGAAGGACGATACGCTGGCGAATGAGTGAGGCCAGTCTGGATGATTGTCCTGACCAGCAGTGCGTAAAGATCGGTCCACTCTCCCTAAACGCACGCCCTGAAACACTCACCTAAGTTGTGTCACGGGCGGAGTCTAGCGGAACCACATCGAATGGTGCAAAGGTAAGGCAAAGCGACGTAGCGTACGAGGCATATCTTGAGCACGATTGAAAATTCAGCTGTTGAACAGGACATCGACGGATTCGATTCAGTAGAAGATGTGGGGGGAGCCTCGCAGGCTATCAAACCATGGGACCCTAAAAAAATCAGGATTACGACGAAGCTATTCTCGCTGCGTGAAGTCGTGGATCAGATTGTAGAGGGCGACATTGATCTCTCTCCTGATTTTCAGCGCGAATATGTTTGGAAATCCCGCCAACGTACTCGCCTCATCGAGTCGATCTTGCTCGGTATTCCACTTCCTGCTTTCTACTTCAATCAAAGCGATACGGGAACCTATCAAGTTGTCGACGGGGTGCAAAGGCTCTCGACTGTGAGCTTGTTTATGCGCGACGGACATAGATTAGATAGTGCGGATCTCGAGTATTTAACGGATCTCAATGAACTCGCTTACTCTGAACTAGACCCGTCACTTACTCGTCGATTTCGCAGCACGCAGATTGTGGTCCACGTGATAGAGCCACAGACGCCTGACGAGGTAAAATACGACATCTTCAACCGGGTTAATACGCTGGGCAGTCCACTATCTGCGCAGGAAATCCGCCATGCTATGAGCGGTGATAAGTCGCGAGCCTTTCTTGGCGATTTAGTGAACGACCCATCATTTGACCTCGCAACCGAGAGCCAATATTGGCGGCGCAATGTCGACGGAATTATTGTGCGTGACAGTGGCCGGATGGCCAACCGTGAACTTGCGCTTCGGTTCTGTGCGTTTCGAGCATCCTCCGTCGAAGAATATCGTCAGTATCCTAGTCTCGACGCCTTCTTAATCGACTTCACGAAACGGATTGATGGCGTTTCTTCTCGACCAGCTTTATCGGAAGCAGAATTGAATAATCTCCGAGTCGATTTCATAAGCGCCATGAAATCCGCGAACGAAGTTCTTGGATCGGCAGCATTCAGACGTTGGCCGACCAATGTTGCGCGGCGTGGCCCTATCAACCGAGCCGTATTCGAGGCTCAGGCCAATGCGCTTGCTGACTACAACTTGGACGCTTTGAAAGCGCGTAAAGATAAGGTAGTCGATGCATTTCGAGCTGCTTTCGCTGAGCAAGAATATCTGCGCGCTGTTACTGTAAGCACAGGCGATCCAAACCGCGTCTCGCATAGGTTGGAGCGCACGCGGCAGATCCTTGCCGAGGTGTTAAAATGATAACGGGAGCGCACATAAAAGGTTTTAAGCGGTTTACCGACCAGAAGTTCACTTTTGCGCCAATGACAGTGTTGGCAGGGCTAAATGGGTCGGGGAAAACAAGTCTGATACAATCACTTCTTCTTACTCGAGAAGCGGCATCACGCGGGGGCGCTACATCCGTTCGCCTGAATGGCCCATTCGGGATGGAGCTAGGTACGGCGGAGGACGTGCTCAACTGGGAGAGTAAAGGAAATATTTCGTTCAACTTTGAGACGCAGGATGGGCACTCCTATGAGTGGTCTCTATCAGCACCGACTGAAGATTCTATGTATCTCGCTGTTGAAGCTCACCAAATTGGAAACCCTGCTGCATTTTCAGAACGCCCCCGAGCTTTCACGTACCTCAGCGCAGAGAGGCTAGGCCCAAGAAACTTTACAGCGACTAGCCCACTGCCTGACACGGAGCTGGAGATCGGTGAACAGGGCCAATACTGTGCTCACATACTGAGTGTCTTGGGAAATAGCCCTAACAAGTATCTAGATCGTTCCCACCCCAAAAGCGACGGGTCGTCTGCGCGTCTACTTAAATACGAGGTAGAGCAATGGCTCAGCGAAATTGCAAGGCCAGTGGAAATCGATGGAACGCGCCTTCCCGGATTAACTGTAGCTGAGTTGCGGTTTCGGACAGTAGGATCAAACTGGGTCCGATCCACCAATATGGGCTTTGGAATAACTTACGCTCTGCCGATTGTTTTAGCAGGCCTCATCGCAGAACCCGGTGCATTGCTGATAATCGAAAACCCTGAGGCGCATCTGCATCCTGCTGGCCAATCTCGAATGGGCGTATTTCTAACTTGGTTGGCAAGCCGTGGGATCCAAGTTCTCCTTGAGACTCATTCGGATCATCTTCTCAACGGTATTCGTCGCGGTATTGCGGAACTAAGCTACCTTCCGTCAGACTGCGCGATTGTGCATTGGTTCGGCGGCTTCGAAGACACGGATCATGCGGCGAGCGTTCAGGAACTTAGAATCAGTGAAAGAGGCTCGATATCGGATTGGCCGAAAGGCTTTTTCGACCAATATCAACTCGACATTGCAGCTTTAGGCCAAATCCGGCGATCAAGGCGGTGACTCTTGACTTTCATAGTGAACGGCGCCGAGTGGTCTTTCGACGGTATGACTGGTCCTGAAATCGAACAACTGATCGACAATTTCCTCGGCTTTGCTAACACATCAATTGGCAAGAAGGAGGTAGTTCTGATCGGAGATGACTTTCAGCAACGAGCAATGTTCGCCGAGATGGCCCTATGGGAAATGCTTTCAGAGCAAAGCGGATTAAATTTATCTGGTGAACTCAGGCAAGAACTAGCGGCGTGGCTAGGGCCGATAAACTACTACGCCGACTCTGACGATTGGCCCGACGGCGCTGATGACCATTCCATAACTATTGACGATGCGCTCACCGAAAACCCTGATGTCGCATGGGTACATCACTCGCTTCGGGCCGGGATTCCGGCTGCCTGTATCACACTCGGCAAACCTGCCGTGCGGCAAACAGTCACAATAGCTGGATCGAAACCGGTCCATTTTGTCGAAGATGAGAGAGGCCGACAGCTTTTTTGGAGGGATATGATTGCCCATAGTGGAGACGATGTTGGCAGCCTGATCGATAATGCACCCCGCGCGTATCCGAGTCTGCATTTTATCGATGGCGTCCTCCAAGATGTGAGCCGCCTCTCCGGTGGATACTTAGCGTCGCGTGAGCGCGTCAAACACGCTTTAGCGGTTTTGAATGATTGGGGCGCGTGGGTATTTTCAGCCCCACCTCCAATCCTATCACCGAAAGAAACGTCGTCGCCTAATGACACCGGCAACCCAAGCAATCAGTTGATGGAGTCGCGTTTTGCTGGATTGGGTATCGAGGTGGCTCCAGAAAAACCAAATGTCAGGGGAAATAAGCAAAGCAGGGAGGCTCGTGAAACCTCTCTCAATGGGCGCCTACTGTACTGCGAATGGCATGTGAAGCTGGAGCGCCACCGCAACCGGATACACATACACGGGCCGATCCCAGAAAGCGGTGGGAAAGTGGTAATCGGGATGATAGATGAACATCTTCCCCTTCCATAACTTGAACCGCCTCATTCCTAGTAAGACGAAATAACCAGCTGTCGTGTCGCCTGTCACGTGAGGGTATACCCGTGCGTTACAACCGGATGTTACAGCTTAGGTCGTAACATCTGGGTTGACGGCAGCTATTTGTGACAGGGTAGCCTCGGGCCTAAAGCTTGAGGTTACATATGGCTCGCATCGGTTACGCACGCGTCAGCACCATTGACCAGGACTTGGAGGTTCAGCTCGACCGCCTGCGACGCGAAGGGTGCGAAATCATCCGCTCGGAAAAGGTATCAGGCGGTAGTCGAGAAGGTCGCACCGAATTAGCGACCATTATCGAGTTCTTGCGCCAAGGCGACGAGGTGGTCGTCACCCGGCTTGACCGGCTGGGACGCGACACCCGCGATGTGCTCAATATCGTTCACGACTGCCAACAACGTGGTGCATTTATCACCGTTCTCGACCCCCTTGTCTCAACTCGAGGTGAAATCGGTCAAATCATTCTGACGGTTCTCGGAATGGTTGCCCAAATGGAGCGGCGGTTCATAAAGGAGAGGCAGCGGGAAGGGATACTGCGGGCTAAGATGGCGGGCAACTACAAGGGGGCGAAGGTCAGAATAGATCATTTGACTGTACTCAGGCTTAGCAAAGAGGGATGCAAACCGTCGGAAATCGCCAGCATTGTAAAGTGCTCTCGTATGCAGGTTTATCGGATAATAAAGAAATAATCGCGTGTTCCTGATACTTAGTTTCGCGCCTGAAAATCAATCGTGACCGCCAGTTCCGTGGAGAATCTGCTTAGCAGCAGCCGAAAACTCATCGTCCCGAAGCTCATTAATCATTTCGGCAAGCCTATTAGCTATGGCGCCGCCGCGCTGATCTCCGCCTTTTCCTTCTCGCCAATCGCCTTTGTTTTGCTCCCAGCAAATCAGCATGAAAACGTAGATACATCTCGATATGGTTTCTGTTCGGCGGGCTTTTGATCGCCTCACAATGTATTCGAGATAGTGCATCATCTCAGATGCTAAGACACGTCTGACGTCCTCGTTTCCAGCGAAAATCACGGATTCGACTAGTCCCTCACGTTGCATTCGAAGCAGATCGTCAGACATGTAGGCTATGATGGAATCCGCTTCTTTCTTGTCCAACTCCAGATCCGAAAAGCGGGGCCCATGCCGTCCTATACTCGCCCGCAGACCTTCTGAAAGTATGAAGAACGGAAGTCTAAATATTTCTATAGGTATTAGTGATGAGTATGGCGTGAAAATCAGGGGTAGTCCAAACCTCTCATATAACTCCAGAATATTCTCGCGGTATATATAAATATACGTACGAGCTTCCTTTATCTCCTCATTCGCTCGTTTCCACTGTTCTTCTTTGAAGGAGGTCCGGCTGTGATCCAGAGTTTTCCATATATGCTGAAGGGCATAGGTCGCACCTTTTCTAGTGCGAAAACCGGAATAACGGATTCCTGCAAGATAACAGAGGAAATCACGCTGATCAGAAGACGGCCCAAGGAGAATGGGCAGTGACAAATCATTGATCAGTCTCCTGACGTAACCGGCTCTTTTTTCGCAGGCTTCGATCAACTCATGCACGATGTCGGCTGCGTCTAGGCTATAAACAGCACCCAGATGAATGCTTCTGTGGTAAATATGCTCTACTGCCTCCCTTAAGCGGCCCTCCGGCAGCGTAAGGTATTCCAAAGATTTTGCCCAGAAAGTCAGAAAATTCACTTCCTCCTTTGGCGGCAGCTTGATGTCGAGTGCGGCTTTGGTGAGAGCATCCAATGCTTGAATCGACTTTGGACCGCTTCGAAATGTCGTTATCTGAACCGCGAGATGGCTTACCACGTCCCATTGGGCATGGGATATTTTCGCTAGGAGATGATTCTGTATTAAGGCTGATACGCTACCGGCTTCCTCCTCAAGGCGCCGGGCAAAAAAGTACTCCAGAAAAGTTCTGTGCGTAAACTTGAAAACGCCCGGTCCTATCTCGCACATCACCCATGCGCGGCCAGTAATGAATTCCACCAGAATTCGTGCCGCAGCGACTGACCGAGCCCGGTCTTCGTACCATGCGTTGAAGAATGTGCGCAGGCGTTGAAGCAACCAGTCTTCAGATACGCCGTCCTCGGTCTCAGCTTCGCCGAAGATCTCTGATGCCAAGTAACCAAAGAGATCAAGCATATCGAAATCGGTTGGTAGCTCGAATATGATGTCTCGGCGCTGATCCCATTTCTCGAACATGAGAAGAGAGCATTCTTTATAAATTTCTGGCCGATTGTTTGGGACGTCGCCTCTAACATTGAAGATATACACCATGAGACCCAGAAGCAGTGGGTTTTCCCGAAGATCCCCTGCAGCATTCTCTGTCTGCGAGAGAAACATCTCCGCTTTTGCTTTGGCCGCTGTCAATTTTTCGCCGGTGACGGCACGGATAAGCAACTCCGAAAATTTCCTCACCTCGTCCTTATTGAACCGCGACAAGGTGAGAACTTGATAGTCGTCACTCATCGGCGCGTCGGAGTAACCTACGATCCTAGATGTGACGAGCGAAGGGCAAGAAGCGTAGGCGTTGGAGAACTGCTCGATCAGTGTCGTCATTGTGCGACGCGATGAAATATCCAAGATCTCGTCGAGGCCATCGAACAGTATGACCGCCTGTCCCAAAGTGAGAACTTGCGTCAAAAACCTGTTCGCGAGAGCCGGGTCGTTATCGCAGTAAATGCGTATCTCATCTACGAGGTAGTCGAATATCTGATAGGAGGGATCTTGTTGCTGTCGTTTTTCCAGCGCCCTGAGAATCACTCGAATTGGTAATCTTAGGTCGCGAGAATCGAATCCTGAGGCATTAGGGTTTGCTGCCTCAAGAACAATCTGGTTCGCTAAGTCATAGCAAAGGAGCTGTGTTAAGGTCGATTTTCCGCCGCCTGGATCGCCTAAAATGACAGATCGGTCAAAAGATCGGCGAAAGGGCAAGTAACTCAGCGTGCTATGCTTCTCCGCCGCGCTATCTCTGTGAGGAGCCGGAATTTTGTCTTTGGCACCGAGAAGTCTTAGTCTTGCCGGAATCACAAGTTTCTTTACATTAACCTTGCGTGTGCCCTGAGTCGTTTCTACGTTTACCTGCTTGTTTGACTGCTCAACTCCTCTCGCGATTTTTAGGCGGATTTCGGCTGAGGCTTCAGACGCCAATGGCTCGTTGAGCGAAGACGCAGTGCGGAGCGATGCAGCCAAGCCATCTATACGTGCTGCTAGATCACCGTTTTGGGCCTTGATTGCTTCGAAAAGCATTTTTTCATCGGTTGACTGCTCGATACGAGCTCTTATGGCGGCAGTAAGCGCATTAAAGAGGGGGCGGCTCTCGAAAGGTAAGGGTGAGTGAGCACGGTAGATGAGATCAAAGGCAGGGAATGCCGAACTCTCATCTTTACCACATAGTATGAATTGCTTTAGCGCGTCAGGAATGGCGCTGCGTTCGAAATCGAACAGGAATTTGGCTACTACTTGTGTATACTGCCCGTGCTCATTGCCGATTATGCGGATGACATCTTTGATCGCTGCGCTGGCGTCAGTCGATTCGTTTGGATCGTTAGAATTGTTCAGCGCTCGGGTGATCTGGCGGCGACGGCTTAAGATGTCGGCCATACCCTTGTACGGCCGCTTAAGGCCATCGTAAATAATGGAGCTAAGTACGCCTAATATAATGCCTTCGCCGACTGCCATGCTTCACTCACTGACACAAACTTAGACAAGTTGCTCGTGTCCAGATGAATCCGTCAAGGGGTGGTAGCTTGAAATCACACTTATTACTTGAATTTCCGAGGCTCTTGTAGCGCGCTGCATATTTGCGGGCCGCCGCTCCAAACCCAAAGTTGAGCAGCTTTGAAAGGCTCATTGTTTGCGTAATTCGAGATTCTTCTCGAGCACCTTGAATGCTTTTTCTATGCTTTCAGATTGCGAGTCGAGTTCTTGGAGCTTCACCTCAGGATAATCTTGCTCCTTGAGGATTTGAGCCTTCTTCGTCGTCATGTCGACGACCCTAGATAATTTTAATGATGCTAGGGCAAGCTCGGCGGATTTCTGGCGGTTTTTGGTCTGGTCTTCTGCTTTGATCGTCGACTGAAGCTGTGTCGCAGCTGCGAGCACCAGTTCTTTAACTTCCTTTAGCTGGGCGAGTTGTGAATCCAATTCCAAGCCTAGCTTACAGAGCCGTCGCAACGCGTCGGCTCGGGTCGCTACTCGGTTTTCGAAGCGCCAATCGTCAATTTCGCCCAACTCCCGATCCGACATCATGAAGGGAACGCGATTTTCACGAGCTTCAGTCATTGGTGCTCCTTTGGCTACTGGCACAACTACGCTTGACATTGTATAGCAGTCTTGTAAATACGCTACTGGCACAAGTGGCTAAAGAGGCTAAAGTTAACGTTGAGAGTGTCATGGTCAGCAATGATGGAATCGACCCCCGTAGTGTTAATGCTGAAAGTCCATTGCGGCTCGGCATAGCCGCGCAAGTCGCCTTTCCTGACGGGTCAATGACAACGAGTGGGTTGAGGCGTGAAATTGCTCGTGGAAACCTTGCGTACGAGCGCATCGCTGGGAAGGTCTACACAACGCTGAACGATATAAAGGAGATGAGGGCGAAATGCCGCGTAAATCAAAAGGAGCGCGGCTCCACTGGCGCAAGCCACGCTCAGGGCGGCCCGGTCAATGGGTCATTCTCGACGGAACGACTGAGCGCAGCACAGGCTGCGGCTACGATGATCGCGGAAGGGCTGAAGGTACGCTCCAAGCGTACCTAGCCGAAAAGCATCGACCCGAATGGCGTCGGGGTGATCCGGGCGAAATCGCCATCGCAGATGTTCTGGGATTTTACGGCGAGCAGCGGGCAGGCGAGTTGGCTCATCCCGAACTGGTCGGCTGGCACATCACCAGCTTGCTTGGCTTCTTCGGTAGGGAGGTGTGCTCATTCATTGATGGCTCTGCTTGCCGAGGCTACGTAGCAGCCCGTGTAGGCGGTCAGATTGGCAAGAGAGCCGTTAAAGCCGGAACTGCCCGTCGTGAACTCGAGACACTTCAGGCGGCGCTTAATTTCGCGTACAAAGAAAAGAAGCTGGCTTTTCCTGTGCCGGTAACCTTTCCTCCTAAATCACCTGCAAGGGAGCGCTGGCTTACGCGAGCCGAGGCGGCGCGCCTTCTCGCCGGTGCGCTTGGAATTGTTCCCACCGCGTATGATACCGTGACGCGGAAGCCGGTAAAATGGGGAAGGATGTACAAGCCTGCTTATCACGTCGCCCGATTCATCTTGATTGGCCTTTACAGTGGCACGCGGGATGAGGCCATCCTTGCGTTGCGGTGGGGCGTCAATTCATCGGGAGGCTGGTTTGATCTGGCCCATGACGTCATGTATCGGCGCGGACAGGGCGAAGTTGAAACCAACAAGCGAAGGCCGCCGGTACCCATCCCTGAAAACCTCACGTCTCATGTTCAGCGGTGGCGTAAGATTACAGTGAATGGACCTGTTGAGTATGCGGGTCGCTTGATCAAGAAAGAGCGACGCGGTTGGGATCGTGCTCGTGAGTTGGCGGGCCTCGGACCTGAGGTTACGCCGCATATTTTGAAGCATACCTGCGTGACCTGGATGCTTCAGCGTGGCATTCCATTCTGGGAAGTTTCCGGCTTCACTGGAACGTCGGAGAAGACTATCCGCGATACTTATGGGCATCACTCGCCCCACCACCTGCAGGCCGCCAAGCGGCGGTTTCATGGGCGAAACTTGGGTAAGTAAATGACTGAAAGGATTGAAGCAATGACGCCGGTGGCGAAAACCCTTACTGGGTCGAAGGTTCGGATGGTGGGCGTGACAGGGATTGAACCTGTGACCCCTACGATGTCAACGTAGTGCTCTCCCGCTGAGCTACACGCCCATCCGATGTCGGCGCATAGACCATAGTGTGATCGGGGCGTCAACTGGCTTTTTGGAAGAAATGCGAAGTTTTTTTGACAGGCCCGGATTTCCGGGGTTTTTGTGCCTGTGGATGGGTGGAAGTGGGATCCGAGAGAGGTAATGTGCTGATCCTAAAACGCAAAAGGCGCCCGATCGGGCGCCTCGATTATTCGTCTGATTCCGAAAAAATGTTTCAGGCTGCGGCGAGCATCTTGTTCACTTCGTCGACGAGGTCGCGAAGGTGGAAGGGCTTCGACAGGACCTTTGCGTCCTTGGGTGCCTTCGAATCTGAATTCAGTGCGACGGCGGCAAAGCCGGTGATGAACATCACCTTGAGGTCCGGGTCGAGTTCGGTGGCGCGGCGGGCAAGCTCGATGCCGTCCATTTCCGGCATGACGATGTCGGTCAGGAGAAGCGAGAAGGGCTCTTCGCGAAGCCGGTCATAGGCGCTTGCGCCATTGTCGAAAGAGGCGACCTTATATCCCGCCTTTTCCAGTGCCTTCACCAGAAAACGGCGCATATCGTTGTCGTCTTCGGCGAGAAGGATTTTCTGTATCATCGTCGGGACCGTATCCGTGCATGCCTGAGGTTGTATGAGCCTTCCATAATGCCGGCATACGGTAAATTTCCGTTTAACCGACGCGGAGCGGCGTTTGGTGGGATATACATAGTATGGACTTGGCGTCGGGCAACTGGCAACATGCCACATCAGACTTGTTCGTGACATGGTAAAGGTAGGATGGATCAGTCGGCGGGAGATTTTCAGGAGTTCGAAGTCAGGGAGCCCGCGTCGCAGACCATTCCATTCGTCTTCAATTCACCGCATAGCGGCAACCATTTTCCTGTGGATTTCCTTGCGAGCAGCCATCTGGACTCGCTTTCGATCCGGCGTTCTGCCGATCATTACGTCGATGAGCTTTTTGCCGACGCCCCGGAACTGGGAGCTCCGCTTCTCGTTGCACACTTTCCGCGTGCATATCTCGATGTCAACCGCGAACCGTACGAATTGGACCCGCGGATGTTCGACGGGCCGCTGCCGCCCTATGTGAATATAGGGTCGATGAGGGTCGCCGGTGGTCTCGGGACGATCCCGCGGATTGTTGCGGAGAACATGGAAATCTACCGCAAGCGGCTTTCCGTCGATGAGGGATTGTCCCGTATCGAGACGATTTATAAACCTTACCACGCCTGCCTGCGAAAGCTGATCGCGCGCACCCATGCGCGGTTCGGCATCGGCATCCTGATCGACTGCCATTCGATGCCGGGCAATGTCCGTCTCTCCGGTTCGGATGTGCGGCCGGATTTCATCATTGGTGATCGTTACGGAACGAGTGCGTCGGCCGAGCTTTCGCGCGCCGCGCTGCAGTTCTTCGATGACATGGGGTTTTCCGCCGTGCGTAACAAACCCTACGCGGGCGGGTTCATTACCGAGCATTACGGTCGGCCGGTTCGCGGGCTGCATGCGCTGCAGATCGAGATCAATCGTGGCCTTTATGTTGATGAGGTGACGCTGGAGAAGAAGGCGGAATTCCCGCTCGTTGCCGCAGCGCTGTCTACCTTCATGCGGCAGATGGCGGGGCTGGTTGGTAGCTTTGCCGACGATGCAGGCGCGCTCGCGGCGGAATAGCCGCTTTTCCAGTAACTCCAGAGAACAATCCTGACATGGCGCCCTTGCGCTGGCTTTAGCTGTCATGTGGGCAAAAAAAACCGCGCTCATCGCGCGGCTAAGTCTAGGGAGGAAACACCCAAGGAGGGTATTTACAGTCAAAGACTGTGATTAGGAAAATACGGCCAGTTATGCACAATTGTCAAGCATATTCTTTGCGTGATTAAATTTGCGTCATTTTTGGGCTTTCTGATTAAGGTGGCGGCATCGAAAGCGGTTTTCTTTGGCAGCAAGAGGCCCTATGAAGAAAGCGTCCTGCCTCCGCAGTATGTTCTCACGTGACAATTCAAGGATTTGCCGATGTTGCCTGACCGCGTTTTTTTCGATGCGCTTGCCGATGCCGCAAAGGGTGAGACGCTGCCGCGGTTTCGCACCGGAATTTCCGTCGTCAACAAATTGGCCGGAGGTTTCGATCCGGTGACCGAAGGCGACCGCGCTGCGGAAACGGCTATCCGTGCGTTAATCGAGGAGCGTTTTCCCGAGCATGGCATACTTGGCGAGGAGCATGAGAGCATCGGGCTTGATCGAGAGCATGTCTGGGTGATCGATCCGATTGACGGAACGCGGGCGTTCATTTCCGGCTTGCCGGTCTGGGGCACGCTGATCGGCTTTCGTTCCAATGGACGTGCGGCGATGGGGATGATGGACCAGCCTTTTACCGGCGAGCGCTATTTCGCCGATGGCAGCCGTTCCTGGTATTCTGGGCCTGACGGCGAGCGGCAGATTGAGGTGCGTGACTGCGGATCGCTTTCCGATGCCATCCTGTTCACGACCTCGCCGCATATTTTTCAGGGTGAGGACCTCAAGCGCTATCGCTCCGTCGAGGAGAAGGTGCGGCTGTTCCGTTATGGCTGCGATTGTTATGCCTATGCGCTGCTTGCTGCGGGGCATGTCGATCTCGTCGTGGAAAACAGCCTGCAGCCCTATGATGTCGGGGCGCTGATCCCGATCATCGAACAGGCCGGCGGTATCATCACGACCTGGGATGGCGGCCGACCGGAAAATGGCGGCAATATTATCGCTGCCGGTTCCAGGGCCGTTTACGAGCAGGCTATGGCACTGCTCGCCGGGCGATAACCAAAGGTCTCAGGCGGCGGTTTCTGCCATTTCCAGCCCGCCATCGAGGCCGGGCATGAAGGTCTCAATCGCATCCATAGCCTGGGCGCGATAGATATCCTTCTCCTGAAACAGTTCGTGCCGGCCGCCGGTGACGGGTATGAGTTGCCCGGCACGAAAATTCCGCGACAGGTTTTCCTGCAGGCGATAGGGCACGACCCCGTCGAGCACGGGGGCGATGATCAGTGTCGGGATGGTGATTTCCATCAGATGCGACTGTAGTGAAACGCGGGAGGCTGCTTTCAGCGTCTCGTGCACCCAGCGCGCTGTGGGCGCGCCGACCGTCAGGTCTTCGAAACTGCGATAAAGTTCGAGATTGCGTTCGAAGCGCTTACGGTCTCCCGTCAGGCCGTTGCCCTCGAACGGGATCAGTCGTCGGTCGCCGCCGAGCTGGACGCCGCCGAAACCGGTCCAGGACATCAGTCGCGCCACTGGGCGGGCGAATTTTTCCGATGCGGGCTGGCCATGGAAGCCGACATAGGGGGATGCGAGCGCCATCCGGCTGATGCGGTTCGACAGGCGCGGTGCGGCTGAAAGGGCAATCAGCGCGCCGGTGGAATGGGCGACAAGGAAGAAGGGCAGGCGGGCATCCGGCAGCACGACCTGTTCCAAAAAGATCTCGAGATCCTTCTCGTAATCGGAAAAGCGCCGGACATGTCCTTTCCTGGTGTCTTTCTTCAGCCGGTCGGATCCGCCTTGTCCGCGCAGGTCATAGGTCGCGACCCAGAGCCCCATCGCGTTCATTTGGCGGATGGTCTCGAAATATTTCTCGATGAACTCGTTGCGGCCCTGCAGCAGCACAATGGTGCCGCGCGCCGGCACGATATCCGAGCGGAACAGGCCGTAGCGGATTTTTACGCCGCGATGGCCGGTAAAATAGCCCGCGGAGTAATTGTTCGGCGCGGGGTTTTCCGGTGTGGGGCGAAGGATGTCTTGGCTGATCTGGTTCTCGCTCATGAAACCAGCGTTAGGCGAGTGCGGCTGCAGGTCAAGCAAAATCGCGTCTTCCACGATTATGCGTAGAGCGTGGGTGGACACGGATGATGTAACTCTATAACGCATCATATGTAATGTTATTACATATAGGAGAGGTTATGTCCCATTTGTTGCGTGTGGCCGGATTTACGGCGACCCTTCTCGCCTCGAGCGCGGTGTTTGGATCCGTTGCATTTGCAGAAGAAAAGGATGCGGAGACGTGGCGGTTGTTCGTTGCCGATCACACTCTGCCGGTGGTGCGCGCCATCGATCTTTCGACCGGCAAGGAGGCAGGCAAGTTCGATCTTGAGGGGTATGCAGCGCTTTCGTTGAGCGACAGCGGGCGTACGGTTTTCGCCGTTCAGGGCGACGAGAACGTCGTTCATGCCATCTCGACTGGAATTGTGCTGTCGGATCATGGCGAGCATCGCGATATCGAAATCAACGAACCGAAACTGATCTCGACGGTGATCAAGGGGCAGAAGCCCGGCCATGTCGTCAGCCATGGTGATCAGGTTGCCGTGTTCTACGATCGGGAAACCAGGTTCGATCTGGTCAGCGAGGAGGCGCTTGCGGAAGGAGATGCGGTGCTGAAGCCGTTTGACACGATCGCGGCCCACCACGGCGTCGCCGTTCCCGTCGGCAAGCATTTCCTCGTTTCGGTACCGAATACAGAGGTGGCCGTGAAGGAGGGCGATTTGCCGCCACGTCTCGGCCTTCGTATCGTGGATGCCGATGGTAAACAGGTGGGCGAAATCGCGACCTGCACCGGTCTGCATGGCGAGGCAAGCTCTGCGCGGCTTGTTGCCTTCGGGTGCGAAGAGGGCGTTCTTGTTGCGCGTCCGGGCGGCATGAATGGGCCGAAGCTTGAGATGCTTGCCTACGGCAAGGATTTGCCCAAGGGAAAAGTCTCGACTTTGCTTGGCGGGAAATCGATGCAGTTCTTCCTCGGCAATTACGGTGAGGACAAGATCGTTCTCGTTGATCCGGACAGTGCGGAGGAGGCCTATCGGCTGATCGAATTGCCGACGCGGCGCGTCGACTTCGCGCTCGACCCTGCCGATCCGCGTAGTGCCTATGTGTTGACCGAAGATGGCAAGCTGCATCTGGTCGATGTGGTGAAGGGGGAGATCGTCAAGAGCGAGACGGTAACCGAGCCTTACAGCAAGGACGGGCATTGGCGCGATCCGCGTCCGCGGCTGGCTGTTGCTGATGGTCAGATCGCCGTCACCGATCCGCGCAAAAGCCTTGTTCGCGTTGTCGATGGGGACAACCTGAAGGAGGTGCGGACCATCGCGGTGGAAGGTCAGCCCTTCGCCATCGTGGCGGCCGGCGGATCTGGCGCGGTGCACTGAGCCACGCCATTTTCAGTCGGGATGGGCGCCGGTCTGGCTGGCGCTCATCTGTCTATCATATGTGAAAAGAAGGCCGGAACCGGCGACACGGGGATGACAGCGCGGTTCCGGCAAGGCTGACCGAAGCGAAGGGACGAATATGCTTCGGTCCAAGGAGGCATGCCGCCTTCCAGAACCTCACCTCTAGCAATATGGGGCTGAACCTCAGCAAAACCGGCTGTTCATGCGGGGTTCATTGGCAAAACGGCTGTGACGTGTCGGGGTCTTGAAGGGCGTGCAGGCAATTCCCATCTTCACTCTGCAGGCGCCGAAAGGGTCTGCTCAACGGGGTCCTCATCGCCATTACGGGGTGTTGACGCCCAAGTGAAAACCGCAACGTCGCTTCAATGGAGGACATTATGCGTCACGTCGATTTCTCCCCGCTTTACCGTTCCACCGTCGGTTTCGACCGGCTTTTCAATCTTCTCGACAATCGCAACTTTGGCGATCAGGGGCAGAGCTATCCGCCCTATAATATCGAGCGGACCGGTGAAAATACCTATCGCATCACCATGGCTGTCGCCGGTTTCGACGAAAAGGAACTTTCGATCGAATTCCAGGCTCATGCGCTCACCGTGAAGGGTGAAAAGGCCGAGGAAGATGGTGCCGATCAGAACGAGTTTCTCTATCGAGGCATTGCCAAGCGCGCCTTCGAGCGACGCTTCCAGCTTGCCGATCACGTCGAAGTCGAGACCGCTTCGCTGAAGAACGGATTGCTTCATATCGATCTCGTCCGGAATATTCCGGAAGCGATGAAGCCCCGCCGTATCTCTATTGCAGCCGAAGCCGGCGACACGACCAAAACGATCGAAGCCCAGATCGCTCCGCAGCAGGTGAACTAACGCTTAGTCTCTGATCCTCCCATCAAAGACCGCAAGCCGACGCCCCTTCCTTTCGCGAGGAGGGGGCGTTTTTGTATTCGGGCCTTGTTAAGCTGCCGCCGGTTCCGCCTTCAATTCCTTTGCTTTCAGGCGCTCGGCATATTTCTGCGCCAGCACCGCGCAGGTCATCAGCTGGATCTGGTGGAAGAGCATGATCGGCAGAACGATCGCGCCGATTGATGCGGAATTGCCGGAAAAGATTGCATTTGCCATCGGCACGCCTGATGCCAGCGACTTCTTCGAGCCGCAGAAGGTGATGGTGATCTCATCCTCCTTGCTGAAGCCGAGCAGCCTGCTGCCGAACATGGTGATGCAGAGCACGGCTGCAAGCAGGATAATGTCGAGGCCGATGACGACGGCGATGTCGGCAATCGAGAAGGTTTTCCAGATGCCCTCCATGACGGCCGTCGAGAAGGCGAGATAGACCACCATCAGGATGGAGCCGCGATCGAAGGGCATCAGAAGCTTTTTCTTCGAGCGGATCCAGTTGCCGATCCAAGGCTGTAAAAGCTGGCCGAGAACAAAGGGGGCGAGCAGTTGTAGCGCGATCTTTTCCAGAGCATCAAGCGAAACGCCGCCACCGCCCGTTGTCGACAGAAGCAGTGCGATGAGGGCAGGGGTCAGGAACATGCCAAGGATATTGGAGCCGGAGGCGGCGACGATGGCGGCCGGCACATTACCGCCGGCCATCGAGGTGAAGGCGATCGATGACTGCACGGTCGATGGCAGGACGCAGAGAAATAGCATGCCGAGATAAAGCGGGGCCGGCAGGATACTCTCGGGAATGAAGCCGAGAGCAAGGCCCAGAAGCGGGAAGATCGCGAAAGTGGTCAGCACGATCGTCAGGTGCAGGCGCCAGTGCAGAACGCCAGCGACCACGGTGTCGCGCGCCAGACGTGCGCCATGCAGGAAGAAGAGCAAGCCGATGGCGATATCCGTCGCAATGGCGAACCAGTCTGCCCAGCTGCCGTAAATGGGAAAGAAGGATGCGAGGATCACGGTTCCCAGCAGCATCATCGTATATTGATCGGGCAGAAAACGCTTCATCACATGCTCCGGGGGCTGGGCTCTCAATGGTAGAAAGATTGCGGTTTCTATTATCGTAAAGTAGAATGCAAACACTAACAGTTATCATGAAGTGCGATAGCAATGCTGAACCTTCATCATCTCGACAGTTTCCTCATGCTGCAGCAGACGGGTAGCTTTACGGAGGCTGCGGCAAGGCTCGGTGTCGGACAGTCGACCGTGACGCAGCATATCCAGCGGCTGGAGAAATCGCTGGGACGCCAGCTCGTCTTTCGCGACACGCATCAAGTCAGGCTGACAGCCGATGGCGAGGCGCTTGTCGGATATGCGCGCGGCATGCTGGATCTCAATGGTCAGGTCCTGTCGCTTTTCGGCGAAAGCCGGCTGCGCGGGCGGCTCAGGCTCGGTGTGTCGGAAGATGTGGTCGCCAACCGGCTGACGGGTATATTGGAGGACTTCATTCGCCTCCATCCGCTGGTCGATCTCGAATTGACGGTGGCGCTGTCGGCCGTGCTCAACCAGATGCAGGATGCCGGCGATCTCGATCTCGTGCTTGCCAAGCGCCATGTGGGAGATACGCATGGCAAGCTTCTCTATCGCGAGCCGCTGGTCTGGCTGGCGCGTGATCCTCATTTCGCTCCGGCCAAAGATGCTGTGCTGCCGCTGATTGCATTCCCGCCGCCCTCGATCACCCGGCGCGTGGTTCAGGAAGCGCTGGACCGGGAGAAGCTCGCGTGGCGCGTCGTCTGTACCTGCGGCAGTCTGAGCGGGCTGACGGCTGCGGCGCGTGCGGGTATGGGGGTTATGGTGCAGCCGCGCAGCATGGTGCCGGAAGGCCTGCGCGAAATTGCCGGCGATCGCTTGCCGCGGCTTGAGGACGTCGAGTTCGTCCTGATCCCGCGGCGCGGCGCGGATGCGGTTATGGTCGAGGCTCTGTCGAGCCTGATTGCGGCACGGATCGTGCCGCAATCGATTTAGGCGTCGAGTGCGGTCTTACGCTGAGGCGCAGATCGACAGGAACTGGTCGACATCCTCTTCCGTCGTCGCGAAGGAAGTGACCATGCGGATGAGGGCTTCATCCTTGCCGACCTTTTCCGGCATGTCGCGTGGCTCCAGCCAGTCGTAGAATCTTGCGCCCTGTTCAGTGGCGGCCTTGGCTGAGGCTTTGGGCAGGACGGCGAAGACTTCGTTGGATTCGGTATCCCAGGCGAGGCGGGCGCTGTTGAGCGAGCCGAAGCCGACGCGCAGACGTTCCGCCATGGCATTGGCGTGGCCGGCGAGACCGAGCCAGAGGTCGTCCTTCAGATAGGCCTCGAACTGTGCGGCGATGAAGCGCGACTTGGAGAAAAGCTGAGCGGTGCGCTTGCGCAGGAATGCGAAGTCCTTGGCCAGTTGCGGATCGAAGAAGACGATCGCTTCGGCGCACCAGCAGCCGTTTTTCGTGCCGCCGAAGGACAGGACGTCGACGCCGCGTTTCCAGGTCATTTCCGCCGGCGTGCAGCCGAGCGAAACGAGAGCGTTGGCAAAGCGTGCGCCGTCCATGTGGAGCGGCAGGCCGTTCTCTTTGGCGATCTTCGAGATCGTGTCGATCTCGTCGAGCGTATAGATGGTGCCGACTTCGGTTGCCTGGGTCATGGTGACGGCAGCGGCGCGGCCATGGTGGACGGCGTCCTGCGGGTAACGGGCAATACGTTCGAGAAGGTTTTCCGGCAGCATCTTGCCGGCCGGGCCTTCGACGCCAACCATGCGCATGCCGGAGAAGAAGTCCGGCGCACCGCACTCGTCCTCTATCACATGCGCTTCCGTGTGGCAGAAAGTCAGGCCGCCGGGGCGGGCGATGCTGGCAAGCGAGAGCGAATTGGCGGCCGTGCCGGTGGCGACAAAAAAGACCGCGACCTCTTTTTCAAAGATCTCGTTGAAGCGCTGCTCGATGGAGCGGTCGAGATCGCTTGTTCCATAGGCTGCTGCAAAACGAGTCGATTCCTTCGACAGACGTTCGTTGATGGCAGGATGGGCTCCTGCCCAATTGTCGGAGGCGAAGAACATGAAATGACACCTTGGGGTGGTTGGGAGGTGCCGGGAGATTAAGACTTTTTCGCATTCGTGCAACGATAAAGCCTGTCTCCGATGCACGGACCTATTCGCATGGCAATGAAAGAGTTTATCGGATCGAGTTTGCGCAATTAAATTACTCAAACCTATTCGCTTTGCGTAATGGACTGTCGTCTGGCTTGCAGATTTTTGCAGACACGCCCTTGTGAGAACGTTAAAATCATGCGATATCAGATTGAGAAATAGGTCAGCTTTTCTGTCCTAATTTATCTGGCGATCAGCTTCGAACTTGTGTCGAGCCGCCGAATTGGACGCCGATCTGGTTTGGGCTTGAGTCATTATGGGCTCTCGGCCTGATGCTGGAGCGGCGCCGTTGCGTGACTGGTGATGCGCTGTCATCTCCAGGATTTGATGGGATGCCACCTTGCTCGCTGAAGATAGCGGCCAACAGGAGGAATGACGATGACGAAGAAGGTTCTCGATACGCACTGTCCCACCGACATAGCCTCGGCGAAAGCCGAGCTGCAGGCTGTGCCTTTCGTCGCGTCCGGCATTCCTGCGCGCCAGGGTCTTTATGATCCGCGCAACGAGCACGATGCCTGCGGTGTCGGCTTCATTGCCAATATGAAGGGCCAGAAGTCCCATCAGATCGTCAAGGACGGCCTGTTCATCCTCGAAAACCTGACGCATCGCGGTGCTGTCGGTGCCGACCCTCTTATGGGTGACGGCGCGGGCATTCTGGTGCAGATCCCGGATCGTTTCTTCCGTGAAGAAATGGCCAAGCAGGGTGTGACCCTGCCGAAGGCCGGCGAATATGCCGTCGGTCATTTCTTCCTGCCGCGCGATGCCGAGCAGATCGAGCATTTCAAGAAGGTCATTATCGACGTGATCGCCGAAGAGGGACAGCAGTTCCTTGGCTTCCGCGATGTGCCGGTCGACAACTCGTCGCTTTCCAAGGCGCCGGATATCGCCGCCACCGAACCCTATCACCTGCAGGTCTTTATCGGCGCGGGGCGCGATGCCGCGACCAATGCCGAATTCGAGCGTCAGCTCTTCCTCGTCCGCAAGGTGATTTCCAACCGTATCTACGACCAGTTCGGTGGTCAGGAAACCGGCTTCTATCCCGTTTCGCTGTCGTCCTCGACGATCGTCTACAAGGGCATGTTCCTCGCCTATCAGGTCGGCGCCTATTACAAGGATCTTGCCGATCCGCGCTTCGAGACGGCCGTGGCACTCGTTCACCAGCGCTTCTCGACCAACACCTTCCCGTCTTGGAAGCTTGCGCATCCATACCGCATGGTCGCCCATAACGGCGAAATCAACACGCTGCGCTCCAACGTCAACTGGATGGCGGCTCGTCAGGCTTCCGTGTCCTCGCCGCTTTTCGGCGACGACATCTCCAAGCTTTGGCCGATCTCCTACGAAGGCCAGTCTGATACGGCCTGTTTCGACAACGCGCTCGAATTCCTGCTTCGCGGCGGCTATTCGCTGGCGCATGCGATGATGATGCTGATCCCGGAAGCATGGGCCGGCAACCAGTCGATGTCGAAGGAGCGCAAGGCGTTCTACGAATATCACGCTGCCCTGATGGAGCCGTGGGACGGTCCTGCCGCCGTCTGCTTTACCGATGGCAAGCAGATCGGCGCGACGCTCGACCGTAACGGTCTGCGTCCGGCTCGTTATCTCGTCACCGACGATGACCGCGTCATTCTCGCATCCGAAGCCGGCACGCTGCCGGTGCCGGAAGAAAAGATCATCAAGAAGTGGCGCCTGCAGCCGGGCAAGATGCTGCTGATCGACATGGAGAAGGGCCAGATCATCTCCGACGAGGAGCTGAAGACGACGCTTGCCACCCGTCACCCTTACGAAAAGTGGCTGGACCGTACGCAGCTCATCCTCGAAGACCTGAAGCCGGTGGAGCCGCGTGCGCTGCGTCGCGACGTTTCCCTGCTCGATCGCCAGCAGGCCTTCGGTTACACGACCGAGGACACAAAGATCCTGATGTCGCCGATGGCGACGACCGGTCAGGAAGCCGTCGGTTCGATGGGTACCGATACGCCGATCTCTGCGATGTCGGACAAGTCGAAGCTGCTCTACACCTATTTCAAGCAGAATTTCGCGCAGGTCACGAACCCGCCGATCGATCCGATCCGCGAAGAGCTCGTCATGAGCCTTGTGTCGTTCATCGGTCCGCGTCCGAACATTCTCGACCATGAAGGCATGGCGAATGCCAAGCGTCTGGAAGTGCGCCAGCCGATCCTGACCAATGGCGATCTCGAAAAGATCCGCTCGATCGGCCACACGGAAGATCGTTTCGACACCAAGACGCTCGACTTCACCTATGACATCGAGCGTGGCGCCGAAGGCATGCCGGAAATGCTCGATCGTCTCTGCGAACGGGCGGAAGCGGCGGTCAAGGGCGGCTACAATATCATCGTGCTCTCGGACCGTCAGATCGGCCCTGATCGTATCGCGATCCCGGCGCTTCTGGCGACGGCTGCCGTACATCACCACCTGATCCGCAAGGGACTTCGCACCTCGGTCGGCCTTGTCGTTGAATCCGGCGAACCGCGCGAGATCCATCACTTCTGTCTTCTGGCCGGTTACGGCGCGGAAGCGATCAACCCCTATCTCGCCTTCGATACTCTGACCGACATGCACATGCGCGGCGAATTCCCGAAGGAAGTCGATGCGGGCGAGATGGTCTACCGCTATATCAAGGCGGTCGGTAAGGGCATCCTCAAGGTCATGTCCAAGATGGGCATCTCGACCTACCAGTCCTATTGCGGCGGTCAGATCTTCGACGCGGTCGGCTTGAACTCGGAGCTGGTCGACAAGTATTTCTTCGGTACTGCGACGTCGATCGAAGGCATCGGCCTCACCGAAATCGCCGAGGAAACCGTTAGCCGCCATGCCTCGGCCTTCGGCAAAGACCCGGTTCTCGCCTCGTCGCTCGATATCGGCGGCGAATATGCCTATCGCATGCGTGGCGAAAGCCATGCCTGGACGCCGGATGTGGTTGCGACCCTGCAGCACGCGGTTCGCGGCAACAGCCAGGATCGCTACCGCGAGTTCGCCCAGATGGTGAACGAGACTTCGGTTCGGATGAACACGATCCGCGGCCTGTTCAAGATCAAGTCGGCTGAAGCGCTCGGCCGCAAGCCGGTGTCGCTCGATGAGGTCGAGCCGGCTGTCGATATCGTCAAGCGTTTCTCGACCGGTGCGATGTCCTTCGGCTCGATTTCCCGCGAAGCGCATACGACGCTTGCGATTGCGATGAACAAGATCGGCGGCAAGTCGAATACCGGTGAAGGCGGCGAAGAGAGCGATCGTTACCTGCCGCTTCCGGATGGTTCGATGAACCCGGAGCGTTCGGCGATCAAGCAGATCGCCTCCGGCCGTTTCGGCGTCACGACCGAATATCTGGTCAATGCCGACATGCTGCAGATCAAGGTGGCGCAGGGTGCAAAGCCCGGCGAGGGCGGCCAGCTGCCCGGCCACAAGGTGGATGCGACGGTTGCCAAGACCCGTCACTCGACGCCGGGCGTCGGCCTCATCTCGCCGCCGCCGCATCATGATATCTATTCGATCGAAGATCTGGCACAGCTGATCTATGACCTGAAGAACGTCAATCCGACCTCGGATATCTCGGTCAAGCTGGTGTCCGAAGTCGGCGTCGGCACGGTTGCCGCCGGTGTTGCCAAGGCGCGTGCGGACCATATCACGGTCGCCGGTTTCGACGGCGGCACGGGTGCGTCGCCGCTGACCTCGCTCAAGCATGCCGGTAGCCCATGGGAAATCGGCCTTGCCGAAACCCAGCAGACGCTGGTCTTGAACGGCCTTCGCTCACGCATCGCCCTGCAGGTCGATGGTGGTCTGAAGACTGGCCGCGATGTCATCATCGGCGCGCTTCTCGGCGCCGACGAATTCGGCTTCGCGACGGCTCCGGTCATCGCTGCCGGCTGCATCATGATGCGCAAGTGCCACCTGAACACGTGTCCCGTGGGCGTTGCGACGCAGGATCCGGTTCTGCGCAAGCGCTTCAAGGGCACGCCGGAACACGTCATCAACTACTTCTTCTTCGTTGCAGAAGAGGTCCGCGAAATCCTGGCGTCGCTCGGCTTCACCAAGTTCGACGAGATCATCGGCCTTTCCGACCTGCTCGAGAAGGACGACATGCTGGCGCACTGGAAGTCTCAGGGCCTCGATTTCTCGAAGATCTTCCACAAAGTCGATGCTGCCAAGGAAGAGACCTACTGGACCACCCGCCAGAAGCACCCGATCGACGACATTCTCGACCGCAAGCTGCTTGAGAAGTCCGCTGCTGCGCTTGAAAGCAAGGAGCCGGTCGTCTTTGAAGTGCCGATCAAGAATGTCGACCGTTCCGTCGGTGCGATGCTTTCCGGTGCGCTTGCCAAGCGCTGGGGCCAGAAGGGTCTCAAGGACGACACGATCCATGTGACGCTGACGGGCACTGCCGGTCAGTCCTTCGGCGCCTTCCTTGCTCGCGGCATCACCTTCGATCTGGTTGGTGACGGCAATGACTATGTCGGCAAGGGCTTGTCCGGTGGCCGCATCATCGTGCGCCCGCCGGAGAACTCGAAGATCGTCGCTGAAAACTCGATCATCGTCGGCAATACCGTGCTTTACGGTGCAACGACGGGTGAGTGCTATTTCCGCGGCGTCGCCGGCGAGCGTTTCTCGGTGCGCAACTCGGGTGCGATCGCGGTTGTCGAAGGCGTGGGTGACCACGGCTGCGAATACATGACCGGCGGTATCGTCGTCGTTCTCGGTGAAACGGGCCGTAACTTCGCGGCAGGCATGTCGGGCGGTGTCGCTTACGTGCTGGACGAGAAGGGCGATTTCGCCAAGCGCTGCAACATGGCGATGGTCGAACTCGAGCCGGTTCCGGAAGAAGACGACATGCTGGAGAAGCTGCACCATCACGGCGGCGATATCATGCACAAGGGACGTGTCGACGTTTCCGAGGACATGACGCGCCACGACGAGGAGCGTCTCTACCAGCTGATCTCCAATCACATGCATTACACTGGTTCGACCCGCGCCAAGGATATCCTTGATCGCTGGAGCGAGTTCCGGCCGAAGTTCCGCAAGGTCATGCCGGTCGAATATCGCCGCGCACTGGTCGAGATGGAACGCATGCGGATGGGCGTCGCAGCGGAGTAAGCCACATGGCTCTCGTTCATCGATTGATTTCGGTGGGCATCGCGGTCGCCGTGCCGGCGGCCGTATTCTTCGCAAGCGGCAATGTCGCAATAGAATTCATCGTGCTGGGGGCGGTTACAGGTTTCGCCTACTGGTACTGGGGTCCTACGGGCACCCTGCTTTGAAGAGGGAATGACATGGGCAAGGTTACGGGTTTCATGGAAATCGACCGGCAGGTTGGCAAGTACCAGCCTGCTTCGGATCGTATCCGCCATTTCCGCGAATTCACCATTCCGATGTCGGATGCGGAAGTGACCAAACAGGCCGCCCGCTGCATGGACTGTGGCATTCCCTATTGCCATGGCCCGACCGGCTGTCCCGTGCATAACCAGATCCCGGACTGGAACGATCTGGTCTATAACAACAAGTGGGAAGAGGCGATCCGCAACCTCCATTCCACCAACAATTTCCCGGAATTCACCGGTCGCGTCTGTCCCGCGCCGTGCGAGGAAGCTTGCACGCTGAACCTCGAGGATGCGCCGGTTGCGATCAAGACGGTCGAACAGGCGATTGCCGACAAGGCCTACGAGCTTGGTTATATCGTGCCGCATCCGGCAACGGTGAAGACCGGCAAGAAGGTCGCAGTTATCGGTTCCGGTCCTGCCGGCATGGCGGCAGCCCAGCAGCTTGCCCGCGCGGGTCATGAAGTTCATGTCTATGAGCGCGAAAGCAAGGCCGGTGGCCTGCTGCGCTACGGCATTCCGGACTTCAAGATGGAGAAGAACTTCATCGACCGCCGCGTCGAGCAGATGACCGGCGAAGGCGTGACCTTCCATTACGGTGTCAATATCGGCGTCGACAAGAAGGTTGAGGAACTGACTGCGGAACATGATGCCGTTGTTTATTGCGGTGGTTCGGAAACCCCGCGTCCGGCCGGCATTCCCGGCACCGACCTGCATGGCGTCTATGACGCGATGCCTTATCTTGTGCAGCAGAACCGCCGCATCGGCCGCGAAAACATCGACAGCGTCGCCTGGGCGGCAGAACCGATCCTTGCCGGCGCCAAGCATGTCGTGGTCGTCGGTGGTGGCGATACGGCGTCCGACTGCGTCGGCACGGCTTTCCGTCAGGGTGCCGTCAAGGTGACCCAGCTCGACATCCGTCCGCAGCCGCCGGAAAAGGAAGACAAGCTTGCCGTATGGCCTTTCTGGGCGACCAAGATGCGTACCTCGTCCAGCCAAGCTGAAGGTGCAATCCGTGAGTTCCAGGTGGCTACGCTCGAATTCATCGGCGAAGACGGTCAGTTGACCGGTGTTCGTTGCTGCGAGGTGGATGAACGCCGCAAGCCGATCGCCGGAACCGACTTCATCATCAAGGCCGATCTCGCCTTCATCGCCATCGGCTTCTCCGGTCCGATGAAGACTGGTGTTTTGACTGAACTCGAAGGTAAGCTCGACATCAATGTCGACCGTCGCGGTTCGACCAACGTCGTCGCCAATGAGCGCGACTACAAGACATCGGTCGACAAGCTGTGGACGGCTGGTGACGTGCGCCGTGGCCAGTCGCTGGTTGTGTGGGCGATCCGCGAAGGACGCCAGGCGGCCCGCGCCATTGATGAAGCTCTGATGGGAAGCTCTCTTCTGCCGCGTTGAGACTGGCCTCCGAGCGTCTTCAAATCATCAGGATAGAACCAGAGCCGCCACTCCCCCGAAAACCCGGGGGGTGGCGGTTTTGTTTTGTCACAAGTTCACGGGCCGTCACAATTTTATAAGTTTGACCAACGTCAAGGGGATGTCGGTGGGATCATGTAACGCGTTGCTTGAAAGGCCTTGATAATCATCAAGGATCTGGACACCCAAAGGACAAGGTAATGCGCTTCAGTATTCCGGCTATTCTAAGTTATTTCAGAGACATGGTTCCATTCCGGATCGTTCCGGCAATCATCACGACGATCTTTCTGTTCACTCTCTTGGCAATTCCTGCCCCCACCGGACTGGATGAAAACGGCTGGAAGATGCTGGCCATCTTCCTGACCACGATCCTGGCGATCATTCTCAAGGTCATGCCGATCGGCGTGATGGCGCTGATGGCGATCGTCATCGTCTCGCTGATGCAGGTGACTTCGCCGAATTCGAAGGGTGCCGTTGCCGATGCGCTCAGCAGTTTCGCCAATCCGTTGATCTGGCTGATCGTCATTGCCGTGCTGATTTCGCTCGGCCTGAGGAAGACTGGTCTTGGCCGTCGTCTGGGCCTGGGCTTCATTGCGCTTCTCGGCAAGCGGACGATCGGAATCGGTTACGGTCTGGTCTTTTGCGAGTTGATCCTGGCACCGTTTACGCCGAGCAATACCGCACGCGGCGGCGGCATCATTCACCCGATCATGAAGTCGATCGCCAATGCCTTCGACTCGGATCCGGCAAAGGGAACACAGGGCAAGGTTGGTACCTATCTGGCGCTGGTGAACTATCATGCCAACCCGATTTCGTCGGCGATGTTCGTCACCGCGACCGCGCCCAACCCGCTGGTACTCGAATATATCTCGAAATCGACCGGTGGTGCGATGCAACTGACCTGGGTTACCTGGGCGCTGGCCATGTTCGTGCCGGGTCTGGTCGCGCTGGTGGTCATGCCGCTCGTACTCTACATGATCTCGCCGCCCGAATTGAAGCGGACACCGGATGCCGTTTCGTATGCCAGGAAGGAACTGGCTGCGATGGGGCCGCTGTCGGGCAAGGAAATGGTGATGATCGGCACCTTCGTCATGTTGCTGATCCTTTGGGCCAACGTTCCGGCGATGATCCTCGGACCTGCCTTCACGCTTGACCCGACCGTGGTCGCAGTGCTCGGCCTCTTCGCTCTTTTGATCACCGGCACGATCAACTGGGATGACGTCCTGTCGGAAAAGAGCGCCTGGGATACGCTTATCTGGTTCGGTGCACTTGTCATGATGGCCGACCAGTTGAACAAGCTCGGCGTGATCGGCTGGTTCTCGAACGGCATGAAGGACATGATCTCGCATGCGGAACTGAGCTGGCAGATGACGGCTGCGATCCTGGTGCTGATCTTCACCTTCGCGCATTACATGTTTGCCAGCACCACCGCGCATGTCAGCGCCATGATGCTCGCCTTCCTTACCGTCGGCGTGATGCTGATCCCGGCAGAATACCATGCCGTCTTCCTGCTGATGATGGCCGCTTCGTCGTCGATCATGATGACGCTGACCCACTACGCGACCGGCACATCGCCGATCATCTTCGGCAGCGGTTACATCACCATGGGCAGGTGGTGGGGCGTGGGCTTCATCATGTGCCTGGTCAATCTCGTCATCTTCGCCGTCGTCGGCGCGGTATGGTGGAGAGCGCTGGGCTACTGGTGATCCGTCAGGGCCACGGAAGACTGAAGATTACAGGCGCCGCAAATGGCGCCTGTTCCTATTGTGTCTTCGAGATCTTGTAGTTGTCGATCCGCCCTGCGGGAGCCGGGTCCATTTCACCGCGCTTGACCAGTCGCTCGCGCGGGGACTGCGCCAGGCTGTTTGTCTTCGGGACCGCTCCCAACAGTTCCTTGCCGCCGTCGAGGTCCGGGTCGGAGAGGCTGATCGGCAGTGCGGGGAGCGTTTTGTTGGGATCAACCGGCAGATTGAGGTCCGGCAGGGTGCCTGAGCCCAGGTTCACCAGTTCCGGGCTTGCCATGTCGCCCAGGTGGCGGCGGGCGAGCTTCTCGACATAGAAGGCCAGCTTCTGCTTGCCGGCCTCGGTAAAGGTAATGCCATCTGCTCCACGCAGGCGGACCTGCTGGCCGCTCACGTCGGAGCCGGTCAGGATAAACTTGCCGTCCTCATCAACGAAGCCATCCCAGATATCGACGAATTCGCCGCCCACCTCTTCCGTGCGTGCACGGTAGATGGCATTGAGCTTGACGGCATCCGCCATCATCGACGGCGACTGGAAAGAGGGCAGACCGACCCAGAGCAGCGGCAGCCGGCGGCTGGTCACGATGCGGGCGACCTCCGACACGCGTCGCCGGTATTCGGCAAACCATGCGTCTGTCGGGAATCTTTCCTTTGCCCCCGAGGTCATCTGCTGGCGATCGTTGGCGCCGATCATGACGACGACCATCGCTGGCTTGGCCTCGTTGATGATGCCCGGAAGCTCCTTCAGCCAATCGTAATGATCGTCTCGAACGAGGCCCGAAGAACCGTCGCTGCGGGTGAATACGGCGACGCCGGGAGATGCTTCGAATGTGGTCTCAAGCTGACCGCCGATATTGCCGGCGAAGAAATCACCGACAACGAGAATCTTGCGGGCATTTTCCAGTTTTGCGACCGGATCGGGTTTAGGCGGTGCAAGTGGAATCGGAGGACGTGGGGCGGGCGGCCTTGCAGCGCTTCGGTTGCGCTCCCGTCGTGGCGCCGTCTCGATGATCGAGCCGTCACGGCGATTATAGCGGACCGGAGGCTCTTCCCGTTCGTAACGGGGGCCGCCGAAAAGTAGATCAAACAGGTTCCGGCGTCTTACCGGTTCCTGCGCTTCGGCCGAAACGGGAAAGCTGCCTGCCAAGAGAACAACCGTCAGAACGCCGCAACCAACGCGCCGAAAAAGGCTTTTCTTCATGGAGTCAACAAACATCGTTACGAATCCCGACGGGCTATCATGATCACAAATCTTGCGCCCGCCGGATCACATGTCAACGCAGGGCGCGTAGCAACGATTGCGATGGCTCGCCGTCTTGGTTCATGCCCAGTCTCTTCTGAATCGCAGAAATCGCAGCCTTGGAGCCGGAGCCGAAATTGCCATCGACTTCGCCATCATAATAGCCAAGTTCCTTCATGCGGCTCTGCAGTTCAAATTTTTCCCTGATATCGAGCGTGCCTTGTGGGCGCGGCCATGACTGCTGCATGCCGCCGTAACCCGCGATCTCGTCGGCAAGAAGCCCGACGGCCAGAGCGTAGCTGTCTGCCGCGTTGTATTTCTTGATGGTGTAGAAGTTTTTCATCATCAGGAAGGCCGGTCCGTTGGAGCCGCCCATCAGCTTGAGGCTTGCCCGGTCGGTTCCGCGCGGAAAGCCTTTGCCGTTCGGACGAACGAAGCCGAGCGCCGCCCATTGGGCAAGCGTCTTGGTCTGGCCGTCGTATTTGGCAGCGCCTGCTGGCAGGACCGCCTCGTAACCCCATGTCTTGCCGGTGGTCCAGCCGTTCTGGGCGAGAAGGTTGGCAGAGGTTGCCAACGCATCGGGGATAGAGTGCCAGATATCGCGCTTGCCGTTGCCATCAGCATCGACCGCGTAAAGCAGGTAGCTCGTAGGAATGAACTGCGTGTGGCCCATGGCGCCGGCCCAGGAGCCGGTCAGCTGCTTTGGCGTCACGTCACCTGCCTGCAGGATCTTCAAAGCGGCGATCAGCTGGGTACGGGCGAATTTTGCTCGCTTGGGATCCGCCCACGCGAGTGTGGCCAGTGCCTGCGGTACGTGATGCAGCCGCTCAGGCTTTTCCAGCACTGCGCCATAATTGGATTCCATCGACCAGATGGCGAGGAGGATGTTCTTGTCGACGCCGAAATGGCGCTCGATGGCGTTCAGCGTGCTGCCATGACGGGCGGCCATCTGGCGGCCGATCTGGACGGTGTAGGGATTTACGCGGCTATCCAGATATTCCCAGATCTGCGATTTGAATTCGGGCTGGTACTGCGCCTTCTGCAAAGCCTCGGGGTCCGGTTCATTGATGCCGGCAAAAGCCTTCTGGTATGTCGAACGCGTAATGCCACTTTTGGCTGCGGTCTCGTAGAAATCTGCAACCCATCTCTTGAAGCCTGCATCGGCCTGAGCATTTAATGGCATCATGGCCGTCGCGAGACCGGCTGCAAGCAGGAGGGCCAAGCTACGTGAGCGGGTGCGGAATCTGGTCATCGGCAGTCGTATCCATTCCTTCATGCGCCGTTCATGGCGTGTCTGGTATGCGGCTCAACGATGTCTTAACGTAATAGAGTCAACAAATTCTTTACCATAGATCACGGGTTCGTGGGAGCCTTTTGCGAAACAGTAGCAATTGCACACTACAACCCCGAAGGTTTCATATCCGCACAATGAAGTGCATTCAGGAGGCATGAGTGTCTGAACAGCGTAAGATCCGCAAAGCAGTTTTTCCGGTGGCCGGACTCGGCACGCGTTTCCTTCCGGCGACCAAGGCCGTTCCAAAGGAAATGCTGACTGTGGTCGACAAGCCGGTCATCCAGTATGTGGTGGACGAGGCGGCTGAAGCCGGTATCGAGCATTTCGTTTTCGTCACCGGCCGCGGCAAGGGCGTCATCGAAGACTATTTCGATATCCAGTTCGAACTGGAACAGATGCTGCGCGAGCGTAACAAGAACGCCGAACTGACGCTTCTTTCGCATATCCTGCCTAAGGCCGGCACGGCGAGCTTCACCCGCCAGCAGGTTCCGCTCGGTCTCGGCCATGCCGTATGGTGTGCCCGCGATATCGTTGGCGACGAGCCTTTTGCAGTGCTGCTGCCCGACATGATCATGTCGTCGGAAAAGAGCTGCCTCAAGGGTATGGTCGAACTTTATGAAAAGACCGGCGGTAACGTTCTCGCCGTCGAGGAATGCGATCCGGAACAGGCACATAAATACGGCATCGTCGGCAAGGGCGCTTCCGTTGGCGATGGCGGTTTCAAGATCACCGAGATGGTCGAAAAGCCGGCCAAGGGCACCGCGCCGTCCAACTTCTTCATCAACGGTCGCTACATCCTGCAGCCTGAGATCTTCAAGATCCTGGAAACGCAGGAACGCGGCGCCGGCAACGAGATCCAGCTGACCGATGGCATGCTGGCCTTGGCCAAGGATCAGGACTTCGCCGCCTATCCGTTTACCGGCGAGACCTATGACTGCGGCGCCAAGGACGGCTTCATTCTGGCAAATCTCGCTTTTGCCCTGCAGCGCCCGGATATCCGCCCGGCCATCGAAGGCCCGCTCAAGGCGCTTGCTGCCAAGCTGAAGTAATCCCGGCGAAAAATACTTCAAAGAAAAAGCCCCCGCGAGATGTCGCGGGGGCTTTTTCGTTTGTCGAATGGCGGGGCAGAAGTCCCGCTAGCATCTTCGCTATCAGACGGCCTTGTGGCCCTTGATGCCGTAATAGAAGATGTAGATGTAGCAAAGGACCGGCATCAGGAAGGCGAGGTGGATACCGATCGTATCGGCAAGAGCACCCATGATAACCGGAACGATCGCACCGCCGACGATGGCCAGGCACAGGATGCCCGAACCCTGGCTGGTGTGACGGCCAAGACCTTTCAGCGCAAGGCTGAAGATTGTCGGGAACATGATCGAGTTGAACAGGCCGATCGCGAGAACAGCCCACATGGCCAGCTTGCCGCCGGCAAAGACCGTTACCAGGAGAAGAACAGCTGCCAGAACGGCATTGAAGGCAAGTGCCTTGCCGTCTTCAATGTAGCGCATGGCATAGGCGCCGATGAAGCGTCCAACCATTGCGCCGCCCCAGAAGTAAGCCACATAGTGAGCTGCTTCTGCTTCCGGCAGGTTGGCGATGGTCGGCTCGGCAAGGTAGTTCACCAGGAAGCTACCGATCGAAACTTCGCCGCCGACATAAACGAAAATGCCGATCGCACCGAGAACGAGGTGGCGGTAGGACCATGCGGAGGCGCGTTCGCCACCTTCGGTTTCAACGGCTTCCTCTTCGATCTGCGGCAGCTTCAAGGCTGCGAAGATTGCCGACAGAACGAGGAAGGCAATCGCCAGAAGCATGTATGGGAAGCGGACTGCGTCGGCTTCCGCAAGGCGCATGGCTTCCAACTGCTCGCCGGTCGTGTTGGCGATGTCGCCGGTTGCGGCCGAGAGGATCAGGAAAGCACCGAACAGCGGAGCAACGGTCGTGCCGAGCGCGTTGAATGCCTGGGTGAGCGTCAGGCGGCTGGCTGCCGTTTCCGGTGCGCCGAGTTCGGTCACGTACGGGTTGGCGGCGACCTGAAGGACGGTCACGCCGGAAGCGAGAATGAAGAGCGCTCCGAGGAACAGACCGTAGACACGGTAGGCAGCGGCCGGGATGAAGAGGGCGCAGCCGACCGCGGCGATCAGCAGGCCGACGACGATACCCCATTTATAGGTGATGCGCTTGACCAGCGCACCGGCCGGCAGCGACACGATGAAATAGGCGCCGAAGAAGCAAAGCTGAATAAGCATCGACTGCGTGTAGTTCAGCGAGAAGACGTTCTTCAGATGCGGAATGAGAATGTCGTTCAGGCAGGTGATAAAGCCCCACATGAAGAACAGCGACGTCAGTGCAATAAGAGCGAACTGATAATTGTTGGCGCCGGCCGTGGAAGACTTGGTGCTTCCGGCCTTTGTGCCGTTGTTGGTAAGACTAGCCAATTTGAAACCTCAAACTTGCGCCATGCGGCAATGCTGCATTGCGGCAAAAATATGCCGAATGGGGCGCTATATGCTGCATCTGCTAACAGATGAAAGAGGTAGAGATCGGGAAATAGCGATATTTCACAGTTCACTTCCGGCTTGATATTACCGGGCCGCTTTTTAACCATTGCGTTTCAAGCATGGGAAGCATGCTGTCTAAATGGCTACGCGAAACATTTGTTCATAGGCTCCGGGATTGCGACAAGATGCGACAACTTGTCGTCATGTCACGCGTTGGTTGCTGAGTTTTTGCTCATTCTAGAGGCAAAATTCCGACTATGGCGCGCGCGACGTATGCTCATCACGCATTACGCCCGTTCACGGAAATGTGATTATCGCCTCAGTGTCAGACCTATGCCGGCGCGAAGAATATCCTGATCGGAGCCGCCGCCGGTCGTTGTTTCGTATTCGATGTCGCCGGTCATATCCAAATATCGGTTGATACTCCATGTCAGGCCTGCTCCGGTGATCCAGGTGACGTTGTTGTTGCCTGATTCCTGAAAATCGCGAAGCGTGGCACTTCCCGTCAGGCGGGCGACGAGATGATCACGCATCTGGTGAGCGAGAGCGGAACTCAGCTGATATTCCGCCCACCCGCCTTGGCCTGCCGTAGTCGAATCCTGGACAGTGCTGCGAAGCCCGATATTGATGTCCGTGCCACGGCGCGGAGACCAACTGACGTTGCCGTCTGCGGTAAAGGCATTCACGGCATCCAGCCGGGCGTCCTCATAGGATACGCGCTGGTATCCGCCGGCCAGTTCCCCGCGCAGTTTTTCGCCAAAATCGAATGCAACGCCGGCACGTGCCGCATAATTGTCGGAAGAGCGTTCATAACCGGCGCTGTCGCGTCGGCGGTCGTAGGACGTATGCCCCAGTGCTACTTCAGCGAAAGGAATGATTGCCGGCGAAAGCTCGTATCCAAGGCGTAGACGTCCGTCGATGCCGGTGCGGTCTCGATCCTTCATGCTCAAGACGGAGCCATCGGACAATTTCGCATCCGTATACACATTGCGGCTGGCACCGATGGCCGCCAGGCCGTGGATGCGCCCCACCTCACGTTCTATCGAGGCCTCGGTCTCGAACTGATGGACGCCTGCTTGTTCGGAGGCATTGCCGACTGCGTTGGGATCCGCGACATCCTCGCGTTCGAAACTGTAATTTCCGATAATATGTGCAACCGTATCGTCGGCAATATCCAATCGAAGATCGGCGCCGATCCGTGCGTTCGGATCGGCGTTGTTCTGGTTGCCGTTCAAGTTGCGTTCGTACACGCCCTGACCGGTAATCGTCAGTGCGTGGCGAGACCAGTCGGAGGTCAATGTCCCGCGTATGCCAGTTGCAAGATAATTGCGTGTTTCCTTAGAGCCGTGATCGCGGGTGACTTCCGTATTGATGCTCTGATTGACGGACGGACGGAGAACGAACGTGCCCAGACGCATGCCAGGCGCGTCAGCGCCCTCGCGGTACCGTTCTTCCCATTGTGTTCGGTCCAGAGGTCCCGGGTCGTCATCTGCGGGCTGGTCGTATTGCTGGTTCAGGTCCTGTTCGACAGGTTGGTTCAGGTCATCATTCTCAACCGTATTTTCCGGCGGGGCAGGTCGTTGCGTCGCTGGAATAGCGGTGGGGTCATAAAGGCGGGACGCGCCCTGATCGATATCACCCTGAGTTGTCGCTGTCGGCCATGTCGCCGTTGCCGCGCCGCCCGTGACACTTGTGGTCCCGGCTGTTCCGAACTGGCTGTCCGGAAGGCCGGGCAGGGGAGTGGTGTTGCTTGAAAAAACACTCTGAGCATAAACGGGATTGGCGCCGGACACAGCAGCCACTGCGACGACAAAGCCTAAAGCAGTCCGCCGCCCGCGTCGAGCCGTACCTGTCAGAAGCGCGTTTTTCATCGAATGCCCGGCAACCATAAATGCTTACCCAAGTGTAAATCACTGTGGTTAAGGATTGGTTGAAATAGCCGGCCGGTAGTGGATGGACAAAGGACCGCGCCGAAAGCCAATGGACTTGAGGCGGAAAAGGGAATAATCCTGCCGCCATGATCAAGCGCGCATTACAACTCGTCGAACATGATGTCGTCGATTCCGCCTTGCGGACAATTGCTTTCGGACAACAAGGGCTTAGCGCTCTTGAGGAGACTCTGAAGGATAGCCTTGGGCCGGCCTTTCGACAGGCTGTGGAGACAATTGGCGCAATCGATGGTCGAGTGGTGATAACCGGTGTCGGCAAGAGCGGGCATATCGGTCGGAAGATTTCAGCGAGCCTTGCCTCGACCGGTACACCGTCTTTCTTCGTTCATCCCGTCGAGGCAAATCATGGCGATCTTGGCATGATTGCGCCCGGCGATGTGGTGCTGGCCCTGTCGTGGAGCGGCGAGACTGCCGAGTTGCAGGGTATCGTCTCCTTCACCCGTCGCTTCTCCGTTCCCCTGATTGCGCTGACCTCGGGCGAAACATCCACGCTTGCGCGTGAAGCAGACATTGTGTTGTTGCTGCCGAAGGCGCAGGAGGCATGCCCGCACGGGTTGGCGCCTACGACGTCTACGCTGATGCAGCTCGCACTCGGCGATGCGCTTGCCGTGGCTCTGCTTGAGGCGCGTGGGTTCTCTGCAGCTGATTTTCGCGTCTATCATCCGGGCGGCAAGCTTGGTGCTATGCTATCTCATGTCAGCGACCTGATGCATACGGGAGATCGCCTGCCGTTGGTGAACAAGGGCGCGTCGATGCCCGATGCGATCCGCGAGCTTTCTGCCAAGCGGTTCGGCTGTGTCGGCGTGATTGATGACGAGGGACGTATCTGCGGCGTCCTGACCGATGGCGACATCGCCCGTCATCTCGATGGCAATCTTGGTACGATGATCGTTGACGAAGTCATGACGGCCAACCCGAAGACGGTCGGCAAGACGACACTTGCGACGGCTGCCATGGCGCTTCTCAATAAACACAGCATCGGTGCGCTTCTGGTGGTCGATGAGGAAAAGCGACCGATCGGTATCGTGCATTTCCACGACCTGTTGCGGGTCGGGGTGGCCTGAGGCCGGACCCGTTGCCGGATCTGCAAGCCCATCTTCATGCTCTGGAGGTGGCGCTTCAGACGAAGGAGGTGCGGTCTTCAAGGGCGCGTCTGCTTGAGGTCCTGGCGCCGGATTTTCGTGAATTTGGCCGCTCTGGCCGGTCTTATGGTCTTGCGGAAATCCTTGCAGGTCTGACGACTGAAGTGACGGTCGCAAAAACGGCCATCGAGGATTTCTCCATATCGCTTCTGAGCGAGGAAATTGTGCTCGCGACCTATCGCGGTATTCGCTTCAATGATGACGGGATCGAACTGCGGACCAATCGCAGTTCGATCTGGCGCCTGGAAAAGGATGGTCGCTGGCGCATGGTTTTTCACCAGGGCACGCCAGCGGCCTGAGCGTCATCATTTCTCCCGGTAGAATATCATGCCGCCGTGATGCAGGACGTCTTTTTCCACGAATGTCCCGTCGGCGGTGAAGCCGGTATCGTCCCAGTAATCAATATGAGCGCCGGTCACGACATAACGGCCCTGATATGCGCTCTTCCTGTTTCCGCGGGCCTCGTCATAACGACCGGTGGGCAAGAGCTCCTGGCGTATCCGGCCATCGCCGGTTACCCACATGCCGAGATAGGGGTGGTTTTGGGCTTGCGCCTGAGTGCTCATGCTGTTCTCTGCTTTTGACATATGGACAACCGCGCCAAGCGAGGTGGCGGTGGCGATGATGATGCCGACAATGACGGCAAGGGGGTTGTTCAAGATCCTCATGGACGAGCCTCACCGTTTTCCACTTCGTTCACGGCACGTCTTTCCTCGAAGAGCTGTGACAGCGTCTGTGATGCGGCGATCGCTCTGGGGAAGCCAGCAGGGACCGTCACCATGTAGATGAGTTCCTTCAGTTCTTCTTCCGTCGCACCGATATTGAGCGCATAGCCTGCGTGGACACGCATCATGGCCGTCTCCCCGATGGCGGCGAAAGCTGCCACCGCCGCCAGCTGTCGCGTCCGGTTATCGAGGCCGGGGCGCGACCAGACATCACCCAGTGCATAAGCCTCGGTTGCCTCCGCCAGGAACGGGAATTCCTGCCGCATGGCCTCCAGATTGGGCTGGGTTTTCCCGTTGTTGAGTTCGCGTACCACGGCTGCGCCGCGTTCGCGCCTCTCCTCGGTCGTCTGTCCGAATACTGCTTGCGAGGCTAGCCCCAGAAGGGCAACCGCGCCGGCAATGGCGACCTGGGATCTGAGTTGTCGAAGCATCACTATCTCCTCAATGATTGCGTTATCGGGCTCAATCCGGATTGGGATCAGTAGGAAGAACGTGTCGGGCGAACGACGATCTCGTTTACGTCGACATCCTCCGGCTGCTCGATGGCGAAGCGTACCGCGCGGGCGATCGCATCAGGCTTGAGCGCGATGGCCCGGTAAGTCTTCATGCCTTCGGCGGCAACCGGATCGGTGATCGTGCTGGCCAGTTCGCTTTCCACCACGCCGGGATGGATACACGTGACGCGCAGCCTGTCGTTTTCCTGTCTGAGCCCATCCGATATGGCCCGCACTGCAAATTTTGTGGCGCAATAGACGGCTGCCGTCGGCACGACCTGGAGTGCACCGATCGAGGCTATGTTGATGATGTGGCCCGAGCCGCGTTCCGTCATCTCGGGCAGGACGGCAGCCACGCCGTGAAGAACGCCCTTGATGTTGACATCGACCATGCGGTCCCATTCGTCGACCTTCATCGAGGCCATCGGTGACAAGGGCATGATGCCGGCATTGTTGACGATGACGTCGACGCGGCCGAATTCCTTTCGTGCAGCATCGGCGAAGGCCGCGACATCGGCGCGGTTCGTCACGTCCAGCTTGCGGGTCATGACCTTTCCGCCGTTCTGGCGGATTTCATCGGCCAGTTCTTCGAGACGTTCTGTGCGTCGCGCGCCGAGTACGACGGTTGCGCCGGCCTTTGCCATCTCACGCGCAATTCCTGCTCCGATACCGCTGGAAGCGCCGGTAATGAGAACAACCTTGTCCATGACATTTCCTTCCATGTTTGCCGCCTGATTGCGGTTGCCAGAAAAGTAGTCGCAGTGCATTGTTGCGATAAGCCGCTTAGTGTTTTCCAGTTTGGTAAGTGAAGCTAACCAATGTTGCCTGACTTCAATGCCCTTGCGGCTTTCGTCATCGTTGCCGAGGAGAGGAGTTTTCGCGCTGCGGCGGATCGGTTGGGTGTGACCCGTTCGGCGGTCAGCCAGACTATCCGAAAGCTGGAGGAAGCGCTTGGTATCGCTGTGGTTTCCCGCACCACCCGCAGTGTTGCCCTGACCGAAGCGGGCGAGCGGCTTTATGCGGAAGTGGCGCCGGCATTGTCCGGCATGCAGGCCGCCATCGAGATTGCAGCCAGCCAAAGGAACAGGCCGCGCGGGCAATTGCGGCTTGCGGTGTCGTCCATCGCCGAGAGTTTTCTGTCCGGGCCGATGCTTGCCTCCTTTGCGGAGAGCAATCCGGAGGTCAGGCTGCATGTTACGGTCACCGATGAGGAATTTGATATCGTCGAGGAGGGTTATGATGCCGGCGTTCGGTTGGGGGAGGTGATTGCCCAGGACATGATCGCGGTTCCGGTATCGGGCGAACAGCGCCAGCTTGCCGTCGCGTCGCCGGATTATATCGAGCGCTTCGGGGTGCCCGCTCACCCGAGCGAACTGACCGAGCGTCGCTGCATCGGCTGGCGCAGGGCACCGAACCTTCCGGCCTATCGCTGGGAATTCGAAGAGGAGGGGCGGGAATTTTCCGTCTCGATCAATGACGTGATCACGACGACCGACATGGCCTTGATGATCAAGCTTGCGATCGCAGGTGCCGGCATCAGCTTCGGCATGGAAGACAGCTTTCGCTCCGCCATCGGGCGCGGAGAGCTTGTGCCGATCCTCGAACGTTTCTGTCCGCAATTCCCGGGTTTCTATCTCTATTATCCGAGCCGCCGCAACATGGCGCCGAAACTGCGCGCTCTGGTGGATCACCTGCGCAGCTTTCGCCAGACGCAATCGCATTCAGACGGATGATATGCGGCAGTGGATTTCGCACTCCGCGCTTCAAACTGGACGGCCGCGGTGTTATGGCGCGTGGGATCCGCAATGCTGGCGGGATGAGAGACGGGCAGGGAGCGGTCACGACTAAGGGACATGGATCGGAAATCTTCTCCCTATATTCTCTTCCGTGACGATCTGGCCGAACGGCAGCTTCTGTTTGCGTCTCCGACCGAGCTTGTCGTCGCGCGCAGTGTCGATGAGGTCATTCCGGCATTGCGACGGCTGGAAGAATGCAGGGCCTCCGGCAAGTGGCTTGCCGGTTATCTCGCCTACGAGGCCGGTTATGCTTTCGAGGAAAAACTTCGAGCGCTTGTGCCGATGGGGCGTGAGACACCGCTCGTCTGCATGGGTGTGTTCGACCGCCCGGTCGAGGATGGTGATGCGAGGCTGGAGCCGCCGACAGGTCTCACGCCCGGCGCAGCCTTGAGCGGCCCGCATGCTGCCTGGAACGAAGAGGCCTATGCTGCCCGCTTTTCCGTCCTGCATGATCACCTGCGCAAGGGAGACTGTTTTCAGGGCAATCTCACCATGCCGATCGAGGCGTATTGGCCGGGGGATGCACCCGAACTGTTCTGGTCGCTGATCGCGCGCCAGCCGGTGCGTTACGGTGCGCTTGCCGAGCTTGGCGGTCCTGCCATCGTCTCCCGTTCGCCGGAACTGTTCTTTTCGGTCGATGAGGATGGCTGGATCGAGACGCACCCGATGAAGGGAACCGCCGCACGGGGCGCGTCACCGGAGGAGGATGAGGCGATCAAGACGCAGATGCTGGCGGATGAGAAGACGCTGGCGGAAAACCGGATGATCGTCGATCTATTGCGCAACGATATCTCGCATGTCAGCGAGGCGGGTACGCTGTCGGTGCCGAAACTGTTCGAGATCGAGACCTATCCGACAGTGCACCAGATGGTGAGCCATGTCCGCGCCCGGCTTTTGCCGGATGTCGGGTTGCCGGAGATCATGCAGGCCCTGTTTCCCTGCGGGTCGATCACCGGTGCGCCGAAACTTTCCGCCATGACGATCCTGCAGAAGCTGGAAAGGGTGCCGCGGGATGCCTATTGCGGTGCGATCGGCTGGTGCGATCCGGCTGGGCCAATGCGATTTTCAGTGGCTATCCGCACGATCAGCCTTTTTTCCGGCGGAAGAGCGGTTTTCAATGTTGGCGGCGGTATCGTCTTCGATTCGATGCCGCAGGCGGAATATGAAGAGTGTCTGTTGAAGGCCAGGTTTGCGGTGGGAGACCAATGGATTTCTCGTTGATCGAGACGATGCGCTGGACGCCCGAAGACGGGTTCCTTCGCCTGGAGCAGCATTTGCGCCGGCTCAGCCGTTCCGCGGATGCACTGGGCTTTCGCCAGCCGCAGGATGCACGAAAAGTGCTCGATGAAGCCGTCGATGGCGATGAGCCACTGCGTGTCCGCCTTGTCATGTCGTTCCGCGGCAAGATCGAGGTGACGACGGTGCCGTTCATGATCCAGTCTCCGGAGACCGCCTGGAAAGTCAGGATCGGGACGACGAAGCTGAAGTCGGACGATCCGCTCTATCGCCACAAGACGTCACGGCGCGAGCCTTATGAAGCGGCGCGTGCCGAGTTTTCGGCAGATGAAGCCGATGAGGTTCTTTTGACCAACGAGCGCGGCGAGATGTGCGAGGGCACGATCACCAGTCTGTTCGTTGAGGATCAGGAGGGCATACTCATGACCCCGCCGATCACCAGCGGCATCCTGCCCGGCGTGCTGCGCGCCGACCTGATCCGTGAGCGTCGGGCCAAGGGGGCGGTTCTGACACCGGCCGATTTGCATGAGGCGATGACGGCCGGGCGAAAGATCTTCGTCGGCAATTCGCTTCGCGGGCTTATTCGGGCCGAGTTGCTCTGATCTGTTCCAAAGCGCTTGAAAAGACCCGGTCTTGAAACGACACTGCGGCAAACAGGAGATGCCGCGGATCCGATGCCTGCCGATACAGTACCCACCTACACGCCCTATGACGGCTCATCTAAACCCTTCACGATCGGTCTTCTGCAACTGGAACCGGAGCGCTGGATCGAGCCCGATGGCGATCTGGCGGAGCAGGTATTGCTGAAACGCCATCTGGTGGCGGAGCATGGCGAGCTTGTGCTGCGCGCCGAGCCGGGTACGCAGGAGGCGCAGCGGGAAGTTCTCGATCTCCTGATCGACTATCTGCCGCAGTATCATCCAGAGAATTACCGTCTTACCGGGAACGACATGAATGTGGCGGGCTGCGGGACGAATATTGCCGATGACGGGATGATGCCGCTGCATCGGGCCGGGTTGCTGGTGCAGGACGATCTCGTGATCATGCGCAAAGGCGAGAACGGTTGGCGAATTGCCGCGGCATTCCTGGCCTTCCCGTCATCCTGGCGACTATCGGAGAAATTCGGCTTGTCGATGGATGATGTGCATGCTCCGGTGCCGGGTTTTGAAGGCGGTAGCCGCAATGCCGGGCTTATCAACCGCATGTTCGACAATCTCTCCGCCGACAGGATCGTGGTTCGCTGGAACTGGTCGGTGAATTGGTCGCATGCGCTGTATCACCCGTACTCGAAATCGGCGGAGGAGAAACGCGGGGTTGCGGCGGACAAAGCGTTCATCCGGGTGGAGCGGCAGACGCTGCGCAAGCTGCCGGTATCTGGCGATATCCTTTTCACCATTCGCATCTATCTCGATCCGGTGTCAGTCATTCTTGCGCAGCCGAATGCAGCAGAACTTGCCGTCTCGATGGCAGATCAACTGGAGGCGATGTCGGATGCCGAAATCGACTACAAGGGGCTGACGGAAAAGCGGGGCGAACTTGTCGATTTGCTGCGCCGGGTAGAGCCGGTTAACACTTTGGCGGAATAGTGCCTTGTCCTTGCCGCGTTCGTGGAACAAGCCCTTTATTGTGACTGATTTTTATGATCTAGGGCCGCGCATAAGAACACGCGTCACACTCGCTGATTATGCGTGAAGCCAGGCTGCGGTTTTAATCGTGCAGTCGATTTATAGGGAGTATGACATGTCGGATACCAACTACCCGGTTTATGCCGAAATTACCGGCCCGATCGTGATGATCGGCTTTGGCTCGATCGGCCGCGGCACGCTGCCGCTCATCGAGCGCCACTTCAAGTTCGACAAGAGCCGGATGGTGGTCATCGACCCGCGCGAAGAACCCGCCGACATGGAAATCCTTGCCAAGCACGGTGTTCGCCATATCAAGGAACATGTCACCAAGGAAAACTACAAGGAGCTGCTCAAGCCGCTTCTGACCGAAGGCGAAGGTCAGGGTTTCTGCGTCAACCTGTCGGTTGATACCGGCTCGCTCGACCTGATGAAGCTCTGCCGCAAGCTCGACGTTCTTTATATCGATACCGTCGTCGAGCCGTGGCTCGGCTTCTATTTCGACAAGAGCATGAAGAATTCCGAGCGCACCAACTATGCGCTGCGCGAAACCGTGCGCCATGAGAAGAAGAAGAACCCGGGCGGCACGACCGCCGTTTCCACCTGCGGTGCAAACCCGGGCATGGTTTCCTGGTTCGTCAAGCAGGCGCTGGTCAACCTCGCCAACGACACCGGCCTGAAATTCGACGAGCCGGATCAGAACGATCGTGAAGGCTGGGCCAAGCTGATGAAGAAGCTCGGCGTCAAGGGCGTGCATATTGCCGAGCGCGATACGCAGCGCACCAAGCACCCGAAGCCGCTCAACGTGTTCTGGAACACTTGGTCTGTCGAAGGCTTCATTTCCGAAGGCCTGCAGCCGGCCGAACTCGGCTGGGGCACCCACGAAAACTGGATGCCGAAGAACGCCAAGAAGCACAAGAAGGGCTGCAAGGCCGCCATCTATCTGGAGCAGCCGGGTGCCAATACCCGCGTTCGCACCTGGTGCCCGACGCCCGGCCCGCAATACGGTTTCCTCGTCACCCATAACGAGTCGATCTCGATCGCCGATTACTTCACGGTCGAGAAGGATGGCGAAGTCGTCTATCGCCCGACCTGCCACTATGCCTATCACCCGGCCAATGACGCCGTGCTTTCGCTGCACGAAATGTTCGGCAATGGCGGCAACCAGCAGCCTGTCCTGCATGTTCTCAACGAGGACGAGCTGGAAGACGGCGTCGACGAACTCGGCGTGCTGCTCTACGGCCACGAAAAGAACGCCTACTGGTACGGTTCGCGCCTGTCGCTGGAAGAAACCCGCCGCATCGCGCCTTACCAGAACGCCACCGGTCTTCAGGTAACGTCCGCTGTTCTCGCCGGCATGGTCTGGGCACTGGAAAATCCGAAGGCCGGCATCGTCGAAGCCGACGAGGTCGATTACAAGCGTTGCCTCGAAGTGCAGACGCCTTACCTTGGCCCGGTCGAAGGTCATTACACCGACTGGACCCCGCTCGAAGGTCGCCCGGGTCTCTTCCCGGAAGATATCGACGAGAAGGATGCATGGCAGTTCAAGAACATCCTGGTGCGGTAAGCACTGGCTTGTTGCCGATCTTTTTGTGTATTTTGGAAACGCCCGCGCAAAAGCGGGCGTTTTCTGTAGAGACAGAATGTCCCGACACTGTACAAGCTGGCGGCTTGCCATAGATGAAGCGGGACGCCATGGTCTTTGTTACGTATGACCGAGCGAATCGCGGGAGATAAATCATGAAACTGAAAATGGGCTTTGCGCTGATCGCAGCTGCCAGTCTGAGTGCTTGCGTGTCCTCGCCGCCGCCGCGGCAGATGGCTGCGGCCCCGCAGCCCCAGGGCGTCGAAGGAAGCTGGGTCGATCCGAACGGCATCGTCTCGACCTTCCAGGCTGGCACGTTCAACACTCGCGCCAGCGACAGCAATGCGCTGCTCGCCTCGGGAACCTACACGACGCTGTCGCCGACGCTGGTCGAGATCAACATGACCTCGCTGGTGCGCAAGACCCAGTCGCGCGTCAACTGCGCACTTGTGAGCACCAGCCAGCTCAACTGCACTCAGGATAGCGGCGCGCAATTCTCGCTGACGCGACGCGGCTGATTTCGCACACAATATTCGATATTTCTGGAGAACCCCGCGCAAGCGGGGTTTTCGCGTTATGGAGGCAAAATGATGTGGTGCGCTCTTGTCATATTTGCCTTGAAACCGATTTTGCTTGGTGAAAACATGCGCTGCAGAACGGTTGTCATACTTGCCGTCTAACCAAAATCGGGAACTGCCGTGCTCTGTACGGTGATGAAATCTAGGAGAGAGTTGATGATGATTAAAAGATTTGGACTAGGGCTTTTTACGGCATCGGTAGTCGCGCTTTCGAGCGGTGTGGCTTTTGCCGATTTTGAACTTAACATCCTGCACATCAATGATTTCCACTCGCGCATCGAAGAGATCAACAAATACGATTCCACCTGCTCGGAGAAGGAAACGGCAGCGCAGGAATGCTTCGGCGGTGCTGCTCGCCTGAAGACCGCTTTCGAAACACGCCGCGCCGCTCTCTCGGGCAAGAACGTGCTGTCGCTCAATGCCGGTGACAATTTCCAGGGCTCGCTGTTTTATTCGACCCTGAAGGGCAAGGCCGAGCTGGAAATGATGAACGTCATCGGTTTTGACGCGATGACCGTCGGCAACCACGAATTCGATGATGGCGAGACTGCCATCCTACCCTTCCTCGAAGGTGCGAAATTCCCGGTTCTGGGCGCCAATGTGGCGGTAACCGCGCAGTCGACCCTTGGCGACCGCATCAAGCCTTCGACCGTCGTCGAAGTCGGTGGCCAGAAGATCGGCATCGTCGGCGTCGTCACGACCGACACCAATGAAATCGCCAATCCCGGCCCGAACGTGAAGATCGAGGACGATGTTGCCGCGATCGAAGCCGAAGTCGCCAAGCTGAAGGCAGAGGGCGTCAACAAGATCATCGCGCTGACCCATGTCGGCTACAAGCGCGACCTCGACGTGATCGCCAAGATCGCCGATATCGACGTGATCGTTGGCGGCCATTCGCACACGCTGCTGTCGAACACCGATCCCAAGGCTGAAGGTCCCTATCCGACGTTTGTCGATAATGCCGGCGGCTACAAGGTCCCGGTCGTCACCGCCAATGCCTACAGCAAGTATCTCGGCGAAGTAACCATCACCTTCGACGACAATGGCGTCGTAAAGTCCGCAAAGGGTGATCCGATCCTCGTCGACAAGACATTCGCACCGGATCAGGCCGTTGCTGCCCAGGTGGCGGAACTGGCCAAGCCGATCGACGAGCTGCGCAAGAAGGTTATCGGCCAGTCTTCCGACAAGATCGAAGGTGACCGCACGGTTTGCCGCGCCAAGGAATGCTCGATGGGCAACCTCGTCGCTGACGCTATTCTCGACAGCACCAAGGGCCAGGGAATGACGATCGCGGTCATAAATGGCGGTGGCCTGCGCGCGTCGATTGCTGCCGGTGAAGTGACCCAAGGCGATGTCATCAGCGTCCTGCCGTTCCAGAACACTGTTGCCACTTTCCAGCTGTCGGGTGCCGATATCGTCAAGTCGCTCGAAAACGGTGTCAGCCAGATCGACGACGGTGCCGGTCGCTTCCCGCAGGTTGCGGGCCTGAAGTTCTCCTTCGACAAGTCGAAGCCGGCCGGTTCCCGCGTCAGCGACGTTCAGGTCAAGGAAGGCGAAAGCTTCGTCGCCATCGACCCGGCCAAGATGTACGGCGTCGTTTCGAACAACTTCATGCGCGCAGGCGGTGACGGTTATGCGCCGTTCAAGACCGGCGCCCAGAACGCCTATGACTACGGTCCGGACCTTGCCGATGTGACGGCTGCCTATGTCGGCGCCAACGCACCTTACAAGCCCTATACCGACGGCCGCATCACCGACCTGACACCGGCAGACTACAAGCCGGCTCCCAAGGCTGATGCCGCGCCTGCAGCTCCCGCCGCTCCGGCACCGGCTGCTACCGCGCAGGCTCCTGCCGCTCCGGCTCCCGCACCTGCTGCGCCCGCTACTCAGGCTCCTGCTGCAACGGCTCCGGCCGCAGTCGAAGCCCAGGGCCAGACCACGCCGCCGGCCGCCGGCCCGAGCAAGTACACGGTCGTCAAGGGTGACTCGCTCTGGAAGATCGCCGAAAGCACCTATGGCGACGGCGAGCGCTGGACGGAGATCGCCAAGGCCAACAGCCTGCGTCATCCGAACCTCATTCAGGTCGGCGCAGAACTGGAACTGCCGGCCAAGTGAGGTTCTTGATCCCGGTCAAGGCCGGGATCGACTAACTAAATCATTGGATCGGGACAAATTGTCTCAGCGACGATTGCGGCTCGGGGTTTCCCGAGCCGTTTTTTGTTTCTAAATGATCCGCAAGTCATCGACCGCCGTAATGGTTTCGGTTCGCATATCTGGAAAGCTATCATGAGCACGTCTTCTGCCTCCATGCCCGCATCCCATCCGTCCGTTTCCTTTGGCAAGGTCGGCGTGCTGCTGGTCAATCTCGGCACGCCCGATGGTACCGATTACTGGTCGATGCGGCGTTATCTCGCCGAATTCCTGTCCGACAGCCGCGTGATCGAATGGTCGAAGCTCTACTGGTATCCGATCCTTTACGGGATCGTGCTCAACAAGCGGCCGCAGAAGGTGGGCAAGGCCTATGAGGAGATCTGGAACAAGGATCTCAACGAAAGCTATCTGCGCACCTATACCCGCAATCAGGGTGAGCTGATGGCTGGGCGGCTGAAGGATCTGCCGAATGTCGTGGTCGACTGGGGCATGCGCTACGGCAATCCGTCGATCGCCTCGAAGATCGATGCACTGAAGGCGCAGGGTTGTGATCGCATCGTTCTTTTTCCGCTCTATCCGCAATATGCGGCGGCGACGACCGCGACCGTCAACGACAAGGCGTTCGAGCATCTGATGAAGATGCGCTGGCAGCCGGCCGTGCGGACGGTGCCGACCTATCACGACGATCCGGTCTATATCGAGGCGCTGGCCAATTCTGTACGCCAGACGCTTGCGACACTGGACTGGGAGCCGCAGCTCTTGATCACCTCGTTCCACGGCATCCCGCAATCCTATTTCAAGGCCGGCGATCCGTACCAGTGTTTCTGTCAGAAGACGGCGCGGCTGCTGCGCGAGGCGCTCGGTTATCGGGAGGACCAGCTCAGGATCACCTTCCAGTCGCGTTTCGGACCGGAAGAGTGGCTGCAGCCCTATACCGACAAGACGATGGAAGGGTTGGCGGCAGAGGGCATCAAGCGCGTCGCCATCATGAACCCGGGCTTCGTTTCGGATTGTCTCGAAACGCTTGAGGAAATTGCCGGCGAGGCGGGCGAGATCTTCATGCATCACGGCGGCGAGAAATTTGTTCACATCCCCTGTCTGAACGACAGCGAGGGCGGCATGGACGTGCTGGAAACGGTGGTGCGGCGGGAGTTGCAGGGCTGGGTGTAAACCCCGATAATGGAGCGGATCATGAAAAAGGCAATCGTCACCGGTGGAGCAGGCCTGATCGGAGCCGGGATCTGCGAGGCGCTGGTCGCTCGTGGTTTCGAGGTTGCCTCTTTCGATCTCTCCGGCAAGACCCACGCAGTCGAAGGCGTCCGTGCCATCGAATGTGATGTCGCGGACGAAGCGTCAGTCGAAATCGCGGTTGCCGAGCTTGGGTGGGATCGTCTCGATCTTCTGGTCAACAATGCGGGAGCCACGGGCGGGGCGCTCGGGACATCGATCCTCGACATGTCCTATCTCGACTGGCGTCGTGTGATCGACAGCCACCTGACCGGTGCCTTCCTGATGGCGCGAGCCGTCGTGCCGTTGATGAAAACCGGCGGATCGGTCGTCAACATGGCTTCCACCCGGGCCTTCATGTCCGAGCCGAATTCGGAAGCCTATGCGGCATCCAAGGGTGGGCTGGTAGCGCTGACGCATGCGCTTGCCGTCAGCCTCGGGCCGACGATCCGCGTCAATGCGATTGCTCCGGGCTGGATCACCAACGAGACGAATTTGAGCCATGAGGACGAGGCACAACATCCGGTTGGTCGCGTCGGTCGGCCCAAGGATATTGCCGATGCCGTGCTCTATCTCGACGGTGCGGGTTTCGTTACAGGGCAGGTGCTGACCGTCGATGGCGGCATGACGAAGAAGATGATCTACGTCGAGTAACTATCCGGGGCGCTTTTCAGACGCCCCGCTTGTTGCCCCAGAGCAGGACGTGAAGCTGCGGCAGAACCGTTGCGGAGAACCAGCGATCGGCCGTCACCTTGTCGACCAGCCACAACATCCGGTCCATGATACCGTCGAGATCGATGCGGGCGTCGTCATCTTCCGGTGGCGGAGGTGTGTGGTTGCCGGGCTGGAGATAGACTGGCAGTTCCGGAAAGCGCAGCGAGGCTTCCCGGGCAAAGGCATAATCGGCATCGTCGAAAATGACGAATTTGAGCGCGATGCGCGGCGCTTTTCCCGCCGCTTCAAGACAGTCCGCCAAAATGTCCCAATCCGTTTCCATGCCGCTCGATGGTGGCTTGGGCGACAGGACGAGCACATCGAGATCGGCGAACCAGTCACGGGCGATGCTGCCCTGGGTCTCGATGGCGAAGCGATAACCGTCGTTCTTGCCGCGCCGGATCAGAGATTTGAGCGGCTGGATGGCCGGATTGCCGCCCGAAAGCGAGACCATCAGCGGCATCCCGCCCGAAAGGTCGCGTACCTCCTGCCAGATCGCTTCTGCGTCCATCGGTGTCCAGTCGTGGCGATAGGCGCTGTCGACCGCATGCAGCGTATCGCACCAGGAACAGCGATAATCGCAGCCACCGGTGCGCACGAATACGGTCGGCTGGCCGATCAGCATGCCTTCGCCCTGAATGGTCGGGCCAAAGATCTCGCTGATGCGGATCGTTTCTGCAGATGCGGTCATGGTCTGAACTCGGCCCAGGTCTTCGGCGTTTCGCTGACCTTTACTGAAGAGGTTTCCGGCAAACGCTCCTTGCACCAGTCGTAGAAATGCTTCGCCAGATATTCCGAGGTCACTTTGTCGTGGCCCAAAACCTCGTTCAGGTGGCGATGGTCGAATTCGTCATCGATATAGCGCTTCAGTGGTGCCAGTTCGTGATAATCTCGAACGAAACCATCGCTGTTCAGCTCGGCCGAAGCCAATTCAACCACAACGATGTAGTTATGGCCGTGCAGGCGGGCGCATTGATGATCTGCCGGCAGATGTGACAGCTGGTGCGAGGCGGAGAAGTGGAATTCCTTGGTGATCCGGTACATCAGCGGACCTCCTCGGCTTTGAACCCTTCTGTCGCGGCTTTCCAGAAATCCGGGTCTTCGTAGTCGGTCGGGTCTTCGACACCGGCGAGATGGAAGGCTTCGCGGCGTTCGACGCAGGTGCCGCAGCGGCCGCAATGGCGCTCTCCGCCCTTGTAGCAGGACCATGTCTCGGCGAAGGGCGTGGCGTGTCTTGCGCCATCGGTGACGATATCGGCCTTGGAGCCGGTGACGTAAGGGGCAAGCAACTTGACCGAAGCGTAACCGTCCAGCGCGTGGCGCTGCATCGTGTCGAAACTGTCGATGAAACCGGGGCGGCAGTCGGGATAGATGAAATGGTCGCCGCCATGCACGGCGATCGCCACGGCATCGGCCTTGCGGGCCGCCGCCACGCCGAAGGCGATGGTCAGCATGATGGCGTTGCGGTTCGGCACGACTGTGATGCGCATCGTCTCTTCGGCGTAATGGCCGTCGGGAACGTCGACATCATCGGTGAGCGCCGAGCCGGTGAGCTGGCTGCCGATGGCGCGCATGTCGATGATCTGGTGGAAAACGCCGAGGCGGGTTGCCGCTGCGGCGGCAAATTCCAGCTCCTTCTTGTGGCGCTGGCCGTAATCGAAGGAGATAAGGCCCATCAGCTCGCCCTTGGCGGCGATGTTATGGGCAAGCGAAACGGAATCAAGTCCGCCGGAGCAGACGACGATAGTCTTCATGATTGGTGTCCTTGTTTTATCCGGGTAGGCTGCGACCGGTCTTCGTGGAGCCTTCTAGACTACCTTCCTGTGCTTGTGAATGGTGCTTCGGTTGAATAGGATTGCCCCGATTTTAAGCAATTCATAAGGGAGGCTCCTATGAGCTTGGGTGGTTTCGATATTTTCGTAATCGTGGTGGTGATACTCGCGATCCTGCTTCTCTTCGCATTGGTGAAAACGGTGCCGCAGGGTTATGCCTATACGGTCGAGCGTTTCGGGCGCTATACGCGCACGCTGCAGCCGGGTTTGAACATCCTCACACCGTTCATCGAGCGCATCGGCGCGAAAATGAACGTCATGGAGCAGGTGCTCGATATTCCGACGCAGGAAGTCATCACCAAGGACAATGCCAGCGTCGCGGCCGATGCCGTGGCCTTCTTTCAGGTGCTCAATCCGGCGCAGGCGGCCTATCAGATCGCCAATCTGGAAAACGCCATCCAGAACATCACCATGACCAATATTCGTTCCGTCATGGGCTCTATGGACCTCGACGAATTGCTGTCGAACCGTGACGTCATCAACGACAAGCTGCTGCGAGTTGTCGACGAAGCCGTCCATCCCTGGGGTATCAAGGTCACCCGTATCGAGATCAAGGACATCCAGCCGCCGAAGGACCTGGTCGAATCCATGGCCCGCCAGATGAAAGCCGAACGTGAGAAGCGTGCGCTGGTTCTGGAGGCCGAAGGTGCGCGTAATGCGCAGATCCTGCGCGCCGAGGGCGCCAAGCAGGCAGCCGTGCTGCAGGCCGAAGGTGAACGTGAAGCGGCATTCCGCGAGGCTGAGGCGCGTGAACGTCTGGCAGAAGCCGAAGCCAGAGCGACGCAGTTTGTGTCGGATGCCATCGCTGCCGGCGACGTTCACGCGATCAACTACTTCGTCGCGCAGAAATATACCGAAGCACTGGTCGAAATCGGCAAGGCGAACAATTCCAAGATCGTGCTGATGCCGCTCGAGGCCTCGTCACTGATCGGCTCGCTCGGCGGGATCGGCGCCATTGCCAAGGAAGTGTTCGGCGACGGTAATGGCCCTGCACCGTCTGGCTCACGCCCGCAGCCGCCGCGCCCGGCGCGCAGCACGCCAACGGTAACCGCCGTTGTGCCGCCGTTCACGCCGCCGACCTCCGAGAGGTGATGTGATGGTTGTCGAACTGTGGAGCAATCTTGGCCCCTGGGGCTGGTGGATTGTGGGCATGATCCTGCTGGTGCTGGAACTGCTGGTTCCCGGCGTATTCCTGATCTGGATAGGTGCCGCGGCCGTGGTGCTGGGGGCCTTGTCGCTGGCGCTCTGGGATTCCGCCTTCTGGGGCTGGCATGTTCAGCTTCTGCTGTTTGCCGTTCTGTCGGTCCTGTTCGCAGTGATCGGCCGGCGAATCTATAACGGCAAACGCACGAAAAGCGATGAACCCTGGCTCAACCGCCGCGGCGAAAGCCTTGTCGGACGCACGGCAACACTTTCCGAACCCATCCAGGAGGGCAGGGGACGGATCAGGCTCGATGATACGGTGTGGTCGGTGATGGGGCCGGACCTGCCGGTGGGATCCCGCGTTCGCGTCGTGGCGTCGAGCGGCAGGGATCTGACTGTCGAGCCTGTGGTGCGCTAGGACGCGGACTCATTAGCTGAGGCAATCCATATCCTCGTGGCGGCAAGCTTGAGGGCGGCGAGATAGTTGTCGGCACGTCGGTCGTATCGCGTCGCGAGGCCCCGCATCTGCTTGAT